>Ga0213831_1000207_pt1 | contig 63654 bp, 62 predicted proteins | sample SWATP12_FD_163421 | JGI IMG/M metagenome (GOLD analysis project Ga0213831, IMG submission 163421) | Coastal seawater microbial communities from Marineland, Florida, United States - SWA TP1 #2 | ecosystem: Environmental > Aquatic > Marine > Coastal | place: USA: Florida | collected 2016-08-06 | reverse complement strand
GCATGGATGCAGGAGGTAGGGCGACTCAGGAGACCAAGCCGAGAACGACTATACCTGCACAAGTTTCGATTATTCTCGCAGCTCTGGTGAAGTTCTGAATTGACTAATTCTTTATGCAGATTGGTATAACCCCGTGCTTACGGGGAAGTATCCTAAAACAACAAGGCTATTCCACGTTGCTATTTCTTTCATTTGATTCAACTACACTGTTGTCTTCTTTCGATGCTTGAGTTTTGATCACCATCCCAGCAAGACGATAAGCTAACATCTGGATTTCCCTTCGGGTTTTAGCGCCTTTGCCGTTACTTATGATGGCAACTGAAATGTTGTGATCTGGAACCATCATCAAAAACGATACCGCCCCTTCCGCGACACCACCGTGATGAATGATATCGACCTTGTGGTCCTTGTCGATAATGCGGCTGGTTTCGTAATGGCGCCATCCTAAACCATAATATTGAGGATTTTTGCTGCCATCGAACATGGGTTGAACTTTAACCATGTCTGCAAAGCTTTTCTGAGTCAGCAATGAACCATTTAACAATGCGGCACCCATCGTCACTAACTCTGTAGGCGTCGAAACAATTCCGCCACCAGCGACTTTGTTCGACAAATTTTGCTCCGGTGTTAATCCGTAAAGACCGTCATCCGAATTGTAAAACCCAGCCAGTTCGGCCCTAGTTTGCAACAGGTTTTCTGCCTTGGTTCTTGTTAACCCCAGCGGCTTTGTTACGAGCTCTTCAACTAACGTTTCAAAACGTTTTCCGCCCGCCGCCTGCATCACTGCGCTTAAAAGCGTATAACCGTGGGTTGAATAAGAAAAGCCCAGCCCCGGTTCAAACAGGAGATCATCGTCTTTGAACTGGACCAAAGCGGCGTTAGCGTCTACATACGCAACATTGGAGTAACCGTCGGTTGGCGGAAACTTTGAAAAATCATAAGTATAGTGGCGGATGCCAGACATATGGCTAACTAACTGTCTTGCAGTCATGTCCTCAGTATGCCTTGGGTAATCAGGCAAGTAGTTGTGAATTGGGGCATCTAAATCAATCATTCCTTCTTCAACCATACGCATAAGAGCAACGGCGGTAACGGGTTTAGAAATACTGCCAATTCGATACTGAGTTTCTACGGTGGCTTTCTTTTCAGGTGAAACTTTCGCGAGCCCCACAGTACCAGCCCAAGCCAACTTCCCATCTATTGTCATTGCGCCGGACATGGATACAGACTGTAGTTGCTCAGCTAATTCCACCATGCTTTGTTGTGCATCATTGGCCCATTCACGGTTTAATTGATTAATATTTGCCATGTCCTGATTCTTTAGGTGGTGTTCAGGTAAAGGGGAATTGGGACTCTCCCATTTCCACATCCAATATCCAGCTGCTCCCAAATAAGAACCAACAATTAATGTTAATCCAGCTCCCCACTTTGCAATCGTTTTTCTTTTCATTTGTTTTTCCTTCACAAGCATCTCGATTTACTTATCAAATTGATAAACTTATATTGTTCGTGGCCATGATTGGCACATTGCCTGATTTGAACAACAAAAATTGGATGACTAGCTCGGGAAGTTGATGAGTAACTCAATAATAAACACCAAGCGCTCAATGAGCGTATGGCAATTTGCCGTACTAATAACGATTGTTTACGCCATTGGGTTGTTCATTTCACATAAGGCGACAGTAATGGAAACGGTTTACTGGTCAGGTTATGAACTTCAAGTTAAAAATAAAAGTGACCAATGGACAGATAGCAATCGATTTGCCATCGGGTCGGAAAATTCGATTCAAGAAGTTCGTTTTCAACTAACTATTGATGATTCAGAAAAATGGCAACGTCCGGTCGGTTTAATGTTAGGCGGACCATTTTCAGCAGAAATATTTTGGGACAATGAAAAAATTGGTGACAAAGGAATGGTCGGTCAAACACAGGAAAAGGAGGTCCCGGGTCCAATTGACTCCATATTTTTTGTTCCGTCCAGGCTATTAAAACCTGGTCAACACCAGATCCGTGTTCGCCTTTCAACGCAACACTTGCTTGTTAGCGATGCGTCCATCTTCCACTCCATTTGGCTGGCACCTTATCGAGAAAGCGGACGACGTGACCTTCGATATTATGCAGCTCCTTTGCTAATTTTGAGTGCGCTTATCGTACTTAGTTTGCAGAGTTTTCGAATTGGACACAATGCCGGTAATCAACTGCATACAGGACTCGGGCTCTTTGGTTTCAGTATTGTCGTCGCACTGATGGCAGAGATCTCACGTGCCGTGATCAATTATCCGTACCAGTATCATGAGTTACGCGGTTTATTTAGTTGGTTAGGAAATTCTGGGGCTGGGTTAGCACTATTGTACACTTGTTATCGATTGACCAAAGGAAGCCTTGCTAAAGCTCTATTGTGGTTCGGTGTAGCGGTTTATCTTGCTAGTCACTTTATTACGATGAGCAGTGGCGACATGAGAATGGCGCTGGATTTCATTTTGTTAGCTTTAGGACCCGCCCTGGTATTCAGTTACTTGCTTGTTCAAAAACAAAAGAGTTACCTATCGACACTGCCGTTATTCTGGATCGCGTGCGTAATATCCAATGAAATTGCTACAGGTCTATTTCTCGATAGTTTTCAGTTTATCGCTTCGCTCATTCTTATTGGTGGAGCCTGGGTATGGGTATACGTGGATTTTGATGATGAAAAAGAGCAACAAACTATCCCCGATAGTGCCCAATACTTTGTTATTCGAGAATCGGGTGAAGAAAACAAAATCCCTGTTTCCGACTGTATTGCTCTTAAAGGGGAAGGTAACTATACGGCGTTAAAGATGGCAGATGGAAAAAGTCTCCTGCATCAAGATGGGCTTGGTGCCATCATGAATACAAATCCACAAGGTTTTATCCGCGTTCATAAATCTTATGCCGTTAATTTAAATGCAATTGATAAGCTAAGATCGGCGACTGGCAGTAAATATTGGCTTGAAATGAATGACGAGCAGACGGTTCCGGTCAGTCGTTATCGCGTCGCAGAGTTGAGAGGATTGTTAGAAAAGCGCTAGTCCGAGCGCCTTTTATTTATTGTGTGCTTATTACTTATCGAATTGTTAAGTTTGATGCCTGTTTAAAAAACCTTCGCATCAATCCTTGGTATCTATTTCCGGGTAAGAGAGTTTCAGTTCTTCAACTTCTAGCAAAACCTGACTTCGCATCTGCTGTAAACGTGCAATTTTGTCTCGTGCGAAAGCCAATTCCGCCTCCGGCAATCCAGCCTGCTCACCACGTTTTAACATTTCAGACAAACGAGCCACTTTTTCAGGCACAGCCACTGCATAAGCAGAAAGCATGCGCTCTCGATTTCCCGCCAAATAAGATTCATAAGATTCCTCAGAAACTAATTGTTCTTCGGTTGGAAGCCACGGTTTTAATGACCGGAACAACTTTGGGGCTCTAGGATCTGGCCCCAAAAACCCGTTTCTAAAGTCAGTATCTTCACCTTGGTTTTCTATTGCTGCTTCTTCAAGACTTAACGTTTCACCGTTATTTAACACGTCCTGGACAACCTTGTCTGACGTCACTTTTGAAGCAATTTGCGTAGGGATACTTATATGCTCGGATTCTCCAACCGCTTCCTTAACATCCGGTGTTATCAAGACTAGGTCCTCGCGACTTAGCGTGTCATTGCCTGCATTATAAAAAACAATTGCTCCTATTAATCCGATGGCAAGGAAACTGAACATTCGCATCTTAGTTTTCATTTGAATTTTCTGACCCGAAATAAATCTAGTGTTTATGACTGTGGAACTGGTTTTGATTCGTATTTTTGGTGCCTGAACGATTAGGTAAACCTAAATCACGTCTAATGGATTCATAAGACGCTTGCGCCTTTCTAATCGCAAGTTGATTTCTGGCCTGATAACGAACGGTTTCACTATCTAGTGGAAACACACCATACTTTTTATCTTTCACCTTAATCACAATCCATTTTCCGGTTGGCATCCTCACGACCTGACTAAAGGTCTTGGTTGGTAAGGCTGCAGCCAAATTGGCAATCCACTTCTTTGCCTTTCCTAACCGTGCCAGGTTACGCATATCAATATCTAACTGTTCGGGTTTAACTGGAAAACCTGATGATTGACTCAATGTTCTTTTTCCCACCTTTGCTTTCTCATGACTGTCAAACAACCAGAAATCTGCCGATATCTGCTCTAACCTTATGAACTGCTTTTTGTTCAACTCATAGTAACTCGCTATTTCCCTATCGGTAACGGCTTGCGCAAATTCTCTACGTTTAGTGTTATCACCATGCTGATCCACTTCTACTCCCAAATGTGCCAGTAACTTAGGGTGTAACAGTCGTGCGTAGACCAGGCTTCGAACGACTTGCAATTCATATTCACTGAGTAGCTTTTGCTGTATTAACCACTGAGAAAAAACAAACTTGAACTTTTCCTTTTCAACCAGTGTTTGCAGATAGCCGGATTCCGTTTGTCTAAGCCGCATTCGCCCTTGTACAGATTGAGCGTTATAGAGCGACGCCATTGTCACATCTGGCTTATTAGAATTAGCTGGGAACGTTAACAAGACATATTTCGATAAGACATCTGACTGCTCTTCCGTTAAGTCATAACCCAATATGTCGTTCTCTGCAAACCAGGTACTAAGAACTGATTTCGACGGGATCTGAGTTTGAATTTTCGCTTCTAATGACCCGCGCCAGCTCTTCGAAACAGGCTCTGGGAACAGAGCCTGTAACGTTCGGTGTAGACTGTTTGTCAGTGTCAGATCTGGAGCGAAACCTGTGTTCGTTTGACGCCACAGGTTCAATTCTACAGATTTGTCATGATAGTCAGCCATTAACACCTGCTCTTCGACAGTATTGATAAAATCTCGCAGACCTATTTTTTGTTGTTCAAGCGCATGTAACTGCTTGAGTAAGCCCAACCTTATTTCATGTTGCCCTATTTGTATCGTTTCATCGGCCTTTAACCATGAAGGGAACAGCGATAAACAAACAAAAAAACAAATTATGAATTTACACTGCCGAATACTCATGGTTACACACGTTCAACCGCGTGGTTTAACAGATGCACGACCATGGCAATTGCGTGGGGCACTACTATTTTAGCCACGTCACGGCGTACACCATGCTCCTTAGAATGAAGTACTTGCCCGCCTTGTTCATAGGCAATAGCACCGCCTTCCGTCAACAGCGGTCGAATTTCACTGCTGTCTTTGTCAAGTGGGGTGAAACTGCCCATAGCCTGCGTGACAAGAGAAAAGTCATTAAGGTTTTCACTGTCATAGTAATCACGAACCCACGATTCCCAATCGGAATGATTTAGATCTGATGTGGTCCAAACGTGGTGCGGTTGCAATAAATCTGTTGTGTGAAAAACAAAACCAAGCGACTGCACCGTTGGTTGTTGCCAATATTGGCTGTACCAGTACTGCCCTAAATTATCGATAGGCTGAAATGGGATCTTCTCAAAGTCCTTGTACATGTCATAAGTGGAATGACTACCTTGCCGGTATTGGGCTTCAGTGATGCCATAACTGTCATATTCACTATCTTCAGCGCCAAACCAACCGCGTTGCCCACCTCGCCCATCATCCAAATGATCACCTCTTAACCAAGTTGCCGCCGCCGTATCGACCGTGCCCCAAACGGTGAGTTTGTCGTAATTGTATCCACCAAAATCGTTGCCATGTTCATCAGGGCCCTGCGTATAATTTTGAAAATGCCAATAAGACGTGTATTTAACTATGCTTTCTGCAGCTCCCCAAACCGGCGCTTGCACACAGTCTCCAGTAATAGCGCCGCAAATGAATGTATCTTCAAAGTCATCCACATCATAGGCACCTTGCCCTAACCTGTCCGCTAATTCTGTGACGCTGATACCTGCGCGATTCGCCAACGCAACCAACTTGGCATAGTTAGTGGTATTTGGGTTGTTTTTCATATAATTGATGGCATCGATCACGATACGTTTATGTGTTTCCTGAGTAAAAGCTTCCGCATTTGAAGAAGCAAAAGCCGCCATTGTGACACTGGCTGCTATCAATAAATTTCTCATTTTTTAACCTGTTATACGTAATTGATTGAAGGATGCTCGAGCGCGAGCGAGGCTAAATCAGAAATATGACAGAAACAATGTACTTTTATTAAATCGGGTCGAAACTGGCCCTATTTGTTAGCAAACTGTACTAAAAACCCCTCTAAATTCTGACAAGAGGCCAGTTCCCAGCTGCTATAATTACCTACAATGCACGCTTTCAACTCGGCCTGAAACATGAAAGTCCCCAACATCGCCATGATGATTTTCCTGTCTTTTGAACTTGCGGCAGTAGGCTTCGAAAAATTGACCTACACCACTGAAGACTACCCACCTCTAAACTATCTGGAACGAGGAGAAGTAAAGGGACTGGCCGTTGATCTTTTAAGGTTGGTTTGGGAAGAGCTTGACGTACCAGAACAAGACATTTATGTCATGCCATGGGCGAGAGCCTATTACAATTTGCAGCACAAAAAAGACTTAGTCTTATTTGCTACATCAAAAACAGAAGAGCGTACTCCATTATTCAAATGGGCCTGTCCCATCATCCGGGTCAACTATGTATTGTATGCCCTTAAGAACAAGAACATATTGATAAACAACGCGAAGGAGTTAAGCCAATACCAGATAGGTACGATACGTTTCGATGCAGCAGAGCAAATCCTCATGAATGAATTCGATGTTAAGCTAAACATGGTCAGTAACGTCTCCTTATCCGCTAACCTGCAAATGTTAAAAAAAGATCGAATCCAACTATTTGCGTTTTACACTGCCGGTGCCAAACAATTATTCAGAGCGAATGGATATAACCCCAATGACCTATCAATTGTGTATCCGCTTAAGGAAGTAGAAGACTGTTTCGCGTTTAGCCGTAATGTTGACCAGAAATTAGTTAACCAGTTCCGACAAGCACTAAATGATATTGTAGTTTCTGATGAGTACGTAAAGTTACTGCGGAAGTATCGACTTTAAAAAAACTTAGCTCATCGTTCTAAGTACGCTCATTAATTCTGAACACAACAAACGCGAGCAACACCAATCATCATAATTATTTAATCAGTTAATTGTTTATCTGGTGATAATCACAACGACCCAGAACCGTATCATTAACTTTAGTGATCATAATTGCAGCCAGATTATTCACTAGTAGATGCATCCAGAGGCACATGTATTTTCAATTCGCAGCCTTTGCCCGGGGAAGACAAACAATCAATAGTGCCGCCAAGAGACTGGGTAACTAAGTTATAGGTTATATACAAACCAAGACCAGCAAATGTAGTGCCGCGTTTACTGGTAAAAAATGGATCAAATGCCATTTTGCGAACTTCTTCAGTCATTCCGATACCGTTATCCCTAAGGGAAAACTCTATCTTGTCCTGCTCTTGATTCAAACTAATGCTGATTTGCCCTTTTTCCATCTGATTCAGCCCATGGTCAACCGCATTATTTATTAGATTGCTCATTATATGTGCCCAGACTTTTGGAAAGGCTTTTGTAGATTGCCAGGGCTCCTGCAGTTGTAGATCTAGGTGAATACTCTTTTGCTCTAATTCTGTGGCGTAAGTATTGGCAATGTCACGAATATAACTCGCCAAATTAAGATGCACGCAATCTCTATCGGACTCCACTGTCGCCACTAGTTTAAAATTATTCACCAATTCCGATGTGCGACTCAACTGTCGTTCAACCAGTTCGGTAACCTCATCTACTGTGCTCAAGAAGTCGCCAAAGTCCTGGCCTTTTAGGCTCTGATTTTCGTAAGACTGACGAATTGCGGCTGCGCGCTCCCGAATGCAAGAAACCGATGTAATCGCGACACCAACAGGCGTGTTAATTTCGTGGGCCAGACCAACTACAACATTGCGCAGTGATGCTATTTTCTCCTGCTCTATCAGTTTGCTTTGCAATATCTTAAGTTCTTCATAGGCCTCTTTCTGTTTTAAATTGGCTTCTTCTAACAACTCCTGTCGTTTAACTTCAGTTGTTATGTCTTCTATGAAGGTCAACATATAAAGCTCTGAGCCGTGGTGCATTAGCTGATCCTGCACCCTAATCCAGATCACTTCTCCGTTCGGTTTTTGGCTTTTGATCTGTATAGGCTCTGAATGTCCTTGCTCAACGGCCAACTGATACCGCTCTTTTGCTGCTTCATGGTGCTCTACGGGCACAATATCTAAAATGGATTTCAAATTAAGAAAATCACTTGGGCTGGCAAACCCGAAAATTCGCGCATAGTCGCGTGTGCAATATATAGGGTGAAAGTTCTGGTGGACTTGCAATGCCAGCCCATCAACGTTATCCAACGCCGCTAACAATGACTCCAGATTAAAAGGCACCATAAAATTCAACCCATTGACACTCATTACTTAATTTTAGCAAATTGTAATAAGTGTCCAGTTTTTGTGTAAAAGAATTGAGAAACATTCATCTGGTTACGGGCTTATTCAATTACAACTAAACGCAACTTTCAGAGATTAGTTTGTTTAAAGTTCAGTTAACTCGGTTTGTAAGTTGCAAATCCCGCTACTTATCCTTTACTTCATTTAAGTACTTAAGCGGGAGAATCACCATGCCAAATAATCGGTTGTTCATACATCTGTGCCTCTCTATTTTATCGATAACTTCCACACCAGCTTTTGCATCAACTTATGACATCGCCGCTATAGAAATAGACGGGTTACATCAAAAAGATGGCGGTGGCGATTATGACAAGGTCATCTCGGTACTCAATGCCACAAAAGTCATGTCTCCTGCCGCCGCTCAGAAGTTCTTTGAAAGTGGTAAAGCTGAGTGTTTATCTCCTGCTAATACCGACCCGAACTTTTACAGTTACGACTTTCCGGTCATCAGCTCAAACTCCATGTTTCAGGCCAAAGTTTTTATTTATGCGAACCAAGAAATTTCGAGCATAACCGACCTATCAGGTAAAAAGGTGGGGATCCGAAAAGGCATGCCTTACGGCAACAAAATTGATAACTCCGGCTTGAATTTTATTCAGGCGAGAGACATTGAAACCAATATAAAACGATTAAAAAGCGGAAAGATCGATGCGTTTATCGCATATTGGCCCGACTCGGAACAGGCGTTCAAAAACTTGGATGTGATGATACTTCCCCACGCGGTTAACAGCCCACTGGCCGTGCACGATGACCAAGTGGTGTGCAGAGATTCAGCAAAAGGCAAATCGATTATACAGGCCATCAATCAGAAGATTGGCGAGTAGCTTATTAACCCGAGCAGTAAGTGTTGGCATCGAACTACCGAATCAAATTAAAGTTGGGGTTCATATAACTAGAAAATTTAACTATAAAACGTACAATGCGTTCTTTTCTTAACTAATAGAAAAGGACTTTTATGACGTTACAAAGTCACTCCTTGCTCCGTATCTGTTGTATGTTGATTAGCTTGATTGCAATTGCAGGCTGCTCATCAACACAAAATGAACTTTCCTTAAATGAAAAGCGATACGGCCATGCCGTCGTCAATGACAGCAAGAAAATTTTTGTCTTTGCAGGTTCAAATCGCTCTGGTTTTCTTGGCGATGTAGAAATTATTGATCCGAGTACAGGACACATTGAAGTGTTATCAAATCATGTCATTCCAAGGAGATATTTCTCTGCAGTATGGGATGGCAATCAATCCATTTACCTTATTGGTGGGATCAGCCGAAAAGATGGTGTAGGACGCCTTGAAAATCGAGTAGAAGTTTTTAACACAAAAACGTATGAAGTTACGCAGGCCAAACCGATACCTTCACCAACCAGAATCAACACTGCCGTTTGGCTAAATGACCGAATTTATGTCATTGGCGGAACGGAGTTTTATAAGAGAAGACTGACTCCCAGTGCACAAACTCTAAGTTACAACCCCAAATTAGATGAGTGGAGCAAACATGCAAATATGCCGACAGCGAAAACCACTCGAGCAGTTGCAAAGGACGGTTACATTTATACGATAGGTGGCTATGATCGCTGGGCTGCCATAAATGTGTTTGAGCGTTATGATCCTGACGCTGACCAATGGCACACCCTAGATCCTTTGCCATTTAATGTTAGTGCGCATTCGGCGACTATATTAGGCGATGATCTCTACATCTTTGGTGATTATAAAAGGTTGACCGCTACTTATTCTTATAACTTCACAACTCAAAAGTGGAAGAACATAACTATTGGTTACAAAGCGAGTCGCCACAATGCCGCAACTACGATAGACGATACAATCTATGTCATTGGCGGCAATGTTGCTGGAAATGGACCTTTCTTAGATTACATTCAAAAGTTCTCTTTCTAAAAATCTCCTTTTAAAATTCTATGGGCCTGCAACGTGGGCCCAAATTAAGCGTATCGCTGTTTCAGATCAAATTCCTCAAACGTGTTTGGGTTTATTATTCCACACATAAGAAACTGCTATCCAAACTCTTGTATACAATTATTGAGGGCCTCATGACAAAACCGCTTATTATTGATTATTACTCGGACGTACTTTGTGTTTGGGCCTGGATAGCACAACGCCGAATAGATGAACTCAATCAGCAACTAGAGGACAAAATTGAGTTTCGATACCACTACGTTGATATCTTTGGCGATGTCCCATCGAAAATGCAAACTCAGTGGAAAGAAAAAGGCGGGTACAACGGCTTTGCCAAACACGTTAGGCAGTCGGCGTCAGACTTCGAAGATGCACCAATTCATGCCGATACTTGGACCAAGGTAAAGCCAGAAACCTCTGCTAATGTTCACCTTATGCTGAAAGCGATTGAGAATGTGCATGGTCGAAAAATAAGTGCTGAAATGGCGTTGGTTTTCCGCACCGCATTTTTCAAAAGCGCTATGGATATTGGCAATCTCGATGTTCTAAAAAGCCTGCTAGAAACAAAAAATTTGGATGTTCAGCAAATCACTCAAAGCCTTAATGATGGCACGGCCATGGCAGCATTAATGCGCGATTATAAGCGCTCCCAACAAGCTCAGCTGAAAGGCAGCCCCTCTTATATCTTAGATGGTGGCCGTCAGACTTTATACGGCAATGTCGGTTACCGTGTACTGTTGGCCAACGTAGAAGAGTTATTAAAATCTCCAGAAAATGAAGCCTGCTGGTGTTAAGCAAAATCATTCATGGCTTTTGTGTTAACTTCTGATACTGAAGTGGGCTCATTCCATACCAACGTTTAAAGGCCCGATTAAAAGAACTCTGATCGTTAAACCCTAACTTTATCGCAACCACGCTCAACGGATGCTCGCCCATATATAAGGGAAGTCGCCTTTTACGTTCACTTTCCAACAAACTAGCAAACCTTGTGTTTTCCTGCTTTAAATGGCGTTGTAAAGTTCTAGGGCTCATGTTCAGTGCAACGGCGGTACGTAACAAGGTGCAGTCGTTAAGCGCATCTTGCGCCATCAATAAATGAGTCACCTTTTCCGTCGATAACTGTTGGCTTTTAAAACGCGACAACTGTTGTGCCGATAACGCCTCAAACATCTCATTGACTTGTTTATTATCAGTCTTGAAAGGCAAAGCCAGAAAACTACTTGGAAAATCGATTTGATTATATTCAGCACCTAAGTTCACGGCGCAGTTAAACCACTTTGCAAGCCTGTGTGTTTCTTCACTTGTGCAGGCTTGCGTAAAAGAAACGGAGCAGGGCGAAAGTTCGGGATGCAACAATTGACGGCTCACACTGACCCAGGCAGTCATGTTCCGTAATACAACCTGATCGCTGCAATCTGGGTGTGGTAGCCACCTGACAATTACCTTATCTTCCGCGTGTTCGAGCTCTGCTTTGCCGATGTCGGCCACCAAATGGTCATAATTTAGTAAGGCCTTAATCGCACTTGCCAGATTGTTGCTGGACTCCACCAGATAACCTAAAACACCAAAATCCGCAGTACGTACATCTTGGCCCAGACTGAAACCAAACAAGGGATCATTGAGTGTTTCTTTCGCATAGTTCAACAACGCGTTATAACTGGATAAGCTGACTCTGGGCGCCAACTGTTCCGCCGTCTCGTCGCTATATTCACTGAAATTTATAACCTTCAAAACTGCACGGCTATCAAGCCCCTTCGATTCTAAGTAATCAAGGCAACTGGAAAAATAGTGATCGGCCAGCGTATGCATATGTCGTCTAAAGCTAAAAATTAGTCGTGTAACGTCAAGTCTGCCACGACAAGTTTATATATGCTAGGGCCATAACTCGTATCTTATTGGTAGAGAAATGGTACTCATAAACTTAAAACAACAAGTGAATGCCTCGACGCAACTTGTTAGAGAAACCTTACTGGAACATGAAAAGTTAGATCGCTTTTTTAATGCAGAATTTGCTCTCATCAAAAGCGAAGACAAGGGTGAAATAAAAGGCGGAAAAGGCGCGATTCGCCAGGTCATGATGAGCGGATTAATATTCGAAGAACAAATTATCAGTGCGGACGACAATCACATTCGTTATCAGATATTAGGCAACAAACCCGTTGCTAACCATTGCGGCCATATCCATTTCCAGCAAAGTGATGAGCTAAACCCACAAACTGAAATTACTTACGAAATCAGGTGCAAAGCACCTTGGTGGATACCAAGTTTTGTTCTGGGCTTTTTCATTAAAAAAGACATCAAACAAGCTCTGAAAAAACTGGCTCTGAACTTTTCATAGAAGGTGCATCATGAGTATTGAAATTATCCTGCTGGCCCTGAGCCCCATCTTTGTCGCGTTTATCACTTATGAGTTTGTAAAACACCGGCGCCTTTATGACGTAAAAGATAGCCTTGCGAATACTGCTCTTGCCCTTATGCATCAAGGCGCGGATGCCATCGCATTATTGATATTAATGCCACTATTTTATTGGCTACATGAGTATCGCCTGTTCGACATTGAACTGTCTTTATTAAGTGTATTTGCTGCATTCCTTATTCAGGATTTCCTCTATTATTGGTTCCACAAGGCATCTCACCATATCCATTGGTTATGGGCGGCGCATGTCGTGCATCACAGCTCTACGAAAATGAACTTCAGTACTGCGTTTAGACAGAGCCTGATGTACCCCATTGCAGGCATGTGGCTATTTTGGATGCCAATGGTATTAATTGGATTTGACCCTGTTACCGTATTCACGGTTGTTGCGTTAAATCTCGCCTATCAGTTTTTTGTCCATACTCAACTCGTGAAAAAGTTAGGATGGATAGAAAGAATCTTTAACACCCCTTCACATCACCGAGTGCATCACGCTATCAATGACGATTACATCGACAAAAACTTTGCCGGAGTACTGATCATTTGGGACAAGATGTTTGGAACGTATGTTGAAGAAGATCCTGCCAATCCCTGTCGATACGGCATTGTTGAGCAGCTAAATAGCAATAATCCGCTGACCATTACCTTTCACCAATGGATACATATGTTTCGCGCAACATTTAAAGCCAATGGCTTGAAAGCTAAGTTACGAGTTTTGTTTGGCTACCCGACCAGTAGCGTAAATCCGAAATAGCAGTATTTAAGGGAGCATTAACTGTGCTCCCTTAAACCTATTGCTTTATTTTTGGGTAGTTCAACCTTACTGGCGACCGGCCTCGCTACCGACAATACAGCCTTAATCTTAGCTGTAGCAATCACCATGAGTTTTGTCGTATTTGGCCGCTGGCTTGGAGTTTTCGCAGATGGGTTCGACAAAAAGGTTACCTTTCCACTCGTCGCAGAAATGTTAATGGTGGTTATATTTTACGTTACCGTCTTTACATTGGGTGTTTAAGTAGAAATTCCATAATTAAAAGTTAAGTTGCATAAGGCTAATTGCAAATAACCCTCAAGGTCCATATAGTGCGGCTGTATAAAGTTCACCATATGATTTGAATATAGAGCCATGTCCACTCCTTTAGAATATCTGCATGTTATTGGCACCTTTCAAGGCGTTCTGTTAGCCCTCATGCTTATGTTAGGAAAAGGAGTAAATAATGCCGGACGAATATTGGGACTCTGGTGTTTGTTCATGGCCTTTTATTTTTGCAGCCCATTAATCATCATCCACGCTGATCATTCGTTGATTTCGAGTTTTGTCGGTTGGGGATATTTTATTCCTGCCAGTTTTGGTGCGTTTTTATACCTATATTGTCGCACCGCAATAATCAATCAACCCTTTCAATCTCGAGACTTAATGCACTCTATGCCCTTGTTGATGTGTTTCGCATTAAACTGGGAGTTTTTGCTTACATCCCCACAAGAAAAAATGGCTATTGTTGAAAATGGTTATCGTAATCAGACAATCATCTGGACGACTCAGTTTGTGATGTTTCTGCAAGCCGCTGTGTATTTAGGCTTGAGCATCAAGCTCATTACGAGGTTTAAAAAACAGGCCGACAATACCTTAGCCGGATTTAACCCAAATAACTTCCGGCTATTGTTAACGTTATCGTTTTTGTATGGTTTTATCTGGCTAGTAGAAGGATTTGGTGTTGTTTTGAATGGTCATTTTGTCCTTTCAATCGTGAGCGATTTGATGGCATTTATTCTGATTTACAGTGTGTCACTGGCACAATGGCGAGATCCCAATTTATTTACCATCGACAACTTAACCCCGATACAGAGTTTTGATAACGACACCAGAACCAGAAAGACCGAATTTTTTGATGAGGATACGAGACAAAAATTACTCGAAGACACGGTATCTTTCATGGAAGATCAAAAACCATTTTTGAATAGCGAGTTAACCCTGGTTGCTTTGGCTGAGTCTGTTGATTTGAGCAGTCATCACTTGTCAGAAATTCTTAATCAGCAAGCAGGGAAAAACTTTTATCAATTTGTTAACGAATATCGAGTGAATTACATTTGCGACAAGATCAACGCAGAACCTAATCGCAAATTGTTAGACTTGGCAATGACCGCGGGTTTTTCTTCGAAAAGTACCTTTAATGCCGTATTTAAACAAATAACCGGACAAACCCCGAGCCAATACCGAAACTCTCTCTCAGCCACCAGTTAATTAGTACTACTCGAACGAGCAGCACGTCCGAATTGACCAACTCGGACGCCAAGCGGCCCAAACTTCAATTAAATGACCATAGTTCAATAAGGGTTTATCGGACCTACTCCTAGTTGCTGCAAACATTCATTGCCTTAACTCAAGTAGATTCATGAACCTCTGCATTCATAACGAGGTATTAAATTGAAAAAGGTCATATACGCATTTTGCACAGCCGCATTATTTGGTTGTTCCCAATTTCCAATTCAGTCTTCCGAAAACAAAGAAGTCTCGAACCAAAAGGATCAGCTAATAGTCACATATCCACCAGCAGGGAAACTCATTGCGGTTGCCGACTTAAAACAAGACTTAAAGAAAATAAGTAGCCGATTAGATACCATACACCCGGCTCCAAGTTTCACAATGAAACTATCTGAGGTTAAAGCCCAAATCGAACGGCTTAAAAATGGTATTAATTCGCCCATGACACAACTGGAAGCATGGCGATACCTGTCTCAACTCAACCCGACTTTTAACGATGGCCACATGGTTATTTCATTTCCACAATATAAAAATGCCAAAAGTGCTCACCAACAGGCTGGTGGAAAGCTTTTTCCTTTGGATGTAACCATTAATTACAACAAGCGCCTTTTTGTCACCTCAAAGTCCAAACTTGCTCCTGAAATCAATATCGGTGATGAAATCACGGGCATCAATGGTGAACCCGCAAACCAAGTCACCGACGCCCTATTAAGCCGCATGCATGGAGACAATGCGGAAAATCAACGAGCATTGGCGGCATCGAGATTTTCGAAAATGTACTGGCTACTTTATGGCGACTCCAACACTTATCAGTTAGATATTAAAAATGACAAAGGAACCCGCCGCGTAACAATTTCTGGTAAAGCCTTAGAAAGCGGCTCGTCAGATAACAGCATAAACCAATTTGTGAAAAGAGAAGTGCTAAACAATCAAATCGGCTACCTACGCATCGATCGTTTTTATTACAGCAAAGAACACGAACAACCCTACTTCGACTTTATGAACGAGACATGGCAAACGTTTAAACAAGCAAATGTTCAGGATGTCATCATTGATGTTCGGGATAACCCAGGTGGCACGGATCACTATTGGCAACTTGGCATTGCACCCTATGTCGCGAATGAGCCATTTCCGTTTTTGTCCACTTTCAAGATGAGGATGACAGAACGAAATTTGCGATTAGGGCCAATAAGTGGCGAGCCGGGAACTATTGCTGAAGGCACGTTTGATCAGTTAGTACCGGTCGATAATCATCAAGGTTTGCGTATTCCTGGTAAAGCCTACCTACTGATGAGTCACAGAAGTTATTCATCAACCATCTTGTTTTTGTCGGCGTTTAAGGACTCACAACAGGCGGTTATTGCTGGCGAGTCAAATGCTCGCTCATGCACCACAGGCCGTATTGAAACGATCAACTTACCGGGCTCCGGTCTGGAATTAACAATGCCGACGCTCATATTCACTCGCCCTTCTGGCAACGCATTATGCCAGCAGTCCATACAGCCGGATCTATCCATTATTGATGACCCCCTGAATGAACGAGCCGCCATTTCTAAACTTGCCAATCTAATAACAGAACTACGTTCGAAGGAGCGCATACAATGAAAAATTGGATAGGTAAATGGGTTATGTTTGTCGCCATTTGTCATACGACTATTGCGATAATATTTTTCGGAGGCATCTACAAAGAGATGTTTGCAGGTGGTTTAGTTAATTCTGTGACATCGGCAAAATCTGGATTGGCGGCTTGGTTCTTATTATTTGGCGGCCTGTTATTTTTACTTGGCTTAGTACTTTCAGAAATAGAGAAAACCCCACAAATTCAGATGCCTAAATCAATAGGTATCACATTGCTTGTTTTAAGCGGTGTCGGCATCGTCTTAATGCCTGCATCAGGATTCTGGCTACTGTTACCTGTCGTATTTCCCATGTTTAAAAAACAACAGGAAATGAACACGCACTGACGCTTCCCTTTTAAATAGAGTTTGAAGCCGGAACCCCGTGTTCCGGCATTTCCGAAAGCCGCTATTAACGTAAAAAACTTTAATTAATCTTATTCAGCCATTCCAGAATGTCTCGTGTGCGAGCACGCCAACTAGGCTCGTCATGAGTGCCACCCGCAATGACCTGATATCGAACATCCGATTTCGAAAAGCCTGCAGTTACAAGCGCATCATGCACCTCTTGTGTTTCTTTTAAAATGTCTTCACCAAATAATCCAAACTCGTTATCGCCCATGTCGATATGAAATCGTACTGGCTGTTTTTTTGGTGTGTTAGCGATAAATTCCAGCCACTCATCCGCAACAAGACGTTTTAGGAACGCTGATGACAGACATCCAGCTTTTGAAAACGTCGCCTGATGCAAAAGCGCGGTATAACAAGAAATCAATCCGCCCATAGAACTGCCCATGATGCTAGTGTGCTCTCTGCCACTAAGCGTTCGATATTGTTTATCTATAAGTGGTTTCAAATCCGAAACCAGCCAATCGGCAAATTGTTTACCTTTTCCAAGTTTGCCAGCATCCCAATTAAATAACGACCAACTAGAGCCGCCGTAATGAAACGGTAAATATTCCATAGTGCGATTTTCCCCGGCATGATCAATGGCTACCACAATGGAAGTCAACGCTGAGCCTTCTTTCGCCAATCCTTCCATCAACTCGTCCAGTTGCCATTCACCCGCATTCGCGGTTTTGTTATCAAATACGTTCTGTGCATCCGTCATGTAAATCACAGGGTAATATTTACCATTGTTATCGTAGTCAGGTGGAAGATAAATTCGTAGTTTACGTTTACCAGCAAACGTCGGCAGTTCGACGTCTTCGAATACTAAGGTACCAACAATTGTGCTTGGAGCTTCCTTATCCGATAGATCGGCCCAATCTGCCACCTCAATTTCCATCACATGGTGTTCTTCTGTGATAAGGAAGTTGCGGTTATCTCTATTTGCACCTGAATCCGCAATTTCCACCGATTCCCAACTACCACGTGTTACTTTAAAGTTCAGGACTTTGCCCACATCAAAGTTTTCGAACGTAAACTGATACCGCCTATCTGAAAGTCGCGTTAACTGATAACCATCAGCCGTTGGATTCCAGCTATTAAAATCACCACCTAACGTCAACTTCGCATTTTTTGGAGTATTTTCGGGAACGCTTACAAACAGCTCGACTTGCGCCGCCCATACTTGTGTTAACAATAAGAAATTGAGTAGAAAGAAGATTAGGTACTTATTCACGATTCGCTTCCCGCAATGATAAAGAAGTTAATAAAAGACCTCAGTTAACGGCCTTTTATTAACCCTATCAAAGATTAAAGCGAGGTCACGTCATTGCATACGTATGAATAAATAACAAAATAAAAAGAGTACGAGGTTGTTAATAAAAAACGGGGATAACTTACTATCTTGTTAACTCATTATTGGTAATTTTCCGCATTAGAGAATTTCTAATAATGGAAGTTTTGCTTCTGTATATTTGGAATCGCCCACAAATTCATATCCATAAACCGGGATATCGCCACGACATAATCATCATAAAATGAAATATCGTTGTGGTCAGCCGCTGAGATCACAACCGTATGCAGGTCTTGTTGAGAAGCCTCATTAATGAGAAAGTCCGTTCTATGTCTTGGGATCAATTTATCTTCTGCCGCAATCAATAACAAAACAGGTGATGTGACCCGTTTTAGATTATCGAGTGCACGATATTTATCACGCAATATCCATGATACGGGGAACATCCAATACACCTCTTTTGCAATGTTCTCCACACTGTCAAATGGCGTAACCAGGATCAATTTATCAACTTCGCGGTTCGCGGCTACTTGCAGCGCTACGGCGGAACCCAGACTTCTTCCCATTAAGGAAATATCGAGATGTTTTTTGGACAACAAATCAAACACGGCTAATGCGTCCTGATACAGGTTTTTCTCGCTGGGAGAGCCTGAATTCCGTCCATATCCACGATAGGGAATAAGATAAACACTGTAATGTGGCAGCACCTGTTTGAAGAATTCGATGTTGTATTCGATATTCTCGGCATTGCCACCGTAATAAATGATCGCTTTATCCCTTTCCGGATTAACAACCCAACCGGAAAGACGTATATGGTTTAGTTTAATTTCAATGGCTTCCGCTGAAGAAAGTGGTGCTTGCGGATCGACTCCTTGTGGAAAGTAAATGAACTTTCGTTGCATCACAAACAGCAAAATGCATAACATCAGATAGCCAAATGCCAAAGAAATTAATAATCCTTTCATGTCGCCACTTAAGACTATCTGGGTTTTCATACCAGACTCCACCTCTTATGGAAACACGACCGAAACATTAAGGAAACCATTTCCAGTCCGCACGTCGTTCTCTCATTGATTGGTGCCATAACAAACCGCAATGGATTTCACCATGAGGTTTATCAGCCATGAGATGGCGAAACTCATTCCCATCAATTTTTAATAACCGCTGATGGTCCCCCGCTTCAATATAAACCTGCGGGCAAGACAGCAATTCATCATCCACCATCATTGGAAAATCATACGCGGCACCAACACTCGGAATGGCGCCTTTTTTACAATCAGGAAAAAGACCCATCAACCGAGTTTCATTGACGAGTTTGTATTCATTGTTGGTCAGCATGTTAATTCGATTAATGGATACACGATGTGCAGCAGGGACAGTAGCCATCAGAAGATTACCTTCCGAATCCTCCAGTATTACGGCTTTTGCTACCTGTAACGGAGGTAGTTTGGCAGATCTTGAACTGTCTAGTGCCGTTTCTGTCGAGCGGTGTTTATAAACTTCGTAACTAATATGTTGTTTCGTTAAATACTCATCGAGTGATATTGCAACGGCCATACATACCTCCTAGCAACCCTAACCCCAGTACTAGAGCGTGTTGAACTTTGCTGTATGAGTTTTGTTCAAATCCAAAGCCTTTTGATCGCGACGCAGGATTGCAGGCACTCTTTGTTACTAAGTGCGGGCTAAGTCAAAATCCTGCACAGCTACCGCATCCTACTATCGCTTAGTACCTACTTCCATGTAGGCAACAAAGAGCAAAAGGCTTTGAATTGAACCCTTTGGGCAGCGCCTGTATGGCTTTATTACTGCGTCCCTTACATGGATGTAAGGGCTTAGGTTTTACAGGAGTTAAAAACCTGTATCACCAGACTTATTTGAAACAACCAAACTACGCTGGCTCCGCCTTGTACTAAAACCATACATTCTGCTGTAAAAACATACTTCAAAGATCAACACGCTCTAATAAGTTTAGTCGATGAAATACCATTCGCTTTAGCAACTGAAATGAAAGAAGGGCCTATGTTCGGCCCTTTTGTTTACTTAGATAGTACTTATTAACTTCTTAATTCCTTCAAGGTACTTGCCATGCTTAATATGTCCATTGCCTTACCTAAATCAAACTGCATGATGGCCAGAAATCCGTGCATCACTATCAATATCTGTTGGTAAGATTCAGGCTGTTGTTTTAATTCTTCAGTTGCGATTTCAAGGCCAAAATTTTGATAGATTTGTAACAACTCAACTGAATTTTCTTCAGGTGTTTTAACTCGTGGCTTTGGCTCGTAACCCAATTCTTTGATCACCATTTCAGACATTGTCCATACTGACCAAGGATTTTGTCCAGTAATCAGTTTGCCATCTTGAACCACTTGATTAAGGAAGGTCATTCCCGGTTTGAAGTCAGCACCTTGCTCAATCAATTTGTCTTCTAACAAAAATGGAAAGATCTCATTCGCTTCAGGTATTAACAACAACTCTTCTTCGTTAGTGAAACCACTCACCTGCTTATTTGCCAACAACATCTCACCATTGTCCAGCTGAACATTAACTAATGCTACGGGGCCATGGCACACCGCACTCACCACTTTATCGTTCTGGTACATGGCCTTTGTAATACGTTGAACATCTTTATTATCTGGAAAATCAAACATGGTGCCTTTACCACCAACGTAATACACAGCTTCGTAATCAGCGGGGTCTATATTGGCTAATGGTATCGAGTTGTTCACTTTGTTTTGAATGGCTTTATCATTTAAAAACGCATAGTCATACGCTCCCATGTCCTCACCATCGATCACAACAGGCGGTTTGCCACCTTTAGGGCTTGCAATATCCACTTCAAAACCATTGGCGGTGAAAACCCAATAAGCACGGGCTAGCTCTGTATGTTCGTAACCCGTATCTTTGTCTTCTCCCATGGAATCGACGCTGGTTACCACGGCCAAAATCTTGCCTCGATTAGCTGGAACGTCTTGTGTTACATAAGACAAATCACTGGTTTGTGTTTGTTTTAATGCCTGAAAATGAGCCTTCTCTGGTAACAGGCCTTTTACCCATTCCTTAGCGCCATAAAATGAACCACTTCCTATAGCGACAATCACAACTGATGCAACAAGTATCTTCTTCAACATAGTATTTTCTCCTTTGATTTGTTTTCAGCTTAAGAACCAACAGGTGAAATCCGTGTGAAATTCAGCAATAAATTGTCAGTCGTCAAATTGACACGAATATTTACAATTTTGGATATGAGTAAAATTTGCCCAAGGTGTACTGGTGATGTATAACACCATTAATAGGTATCCAAAATGGAGACAGAACCATGACTCAGCATTGGGATTCAGATACCCCAATTTATGTTCAGTTGTATCAGACAGTCGTGCAACGCATTTTAGACGGAGTGTTAAAAGAAGGTGATGCATTGCCTTCGGTGCGCAGCGTAGCAGCGGAATATCAACTAAATCCGGTAACGATTTCGAAGGCGTATCAAATGTTACAAGACCAGCAAATTGTAGAAAAGCAGCGCGGCATTGGATTGTTCATTCTCGAAGGCACGAAAGACAAGATAATGGCACGTGAGAGAGAAACGTTTTTGTCTGACGAGTGGCCCAAGATCCGGCAGCAAATTGAACGGCTTCAGCTCTCGGTCGAACAGCTACTAATACCAACTAAGGAGGGCAAGTAATGACAGCACTCATTTCCATATCAGGATTAAACAAATCTTATAACAAAAAGTCAGTCTTAAAAAACGTGAACTTATCCGTAGAACCAGGACAAATTTTGGGATTAGTAGGGCCAAATGGCGCCGGAAAAACCACCTGTCTACAAGCATTATTAGGTTTAACTAGCTATGACGGAAACATAGACGTGCTGGGATACAACCCTAACAAACAGCGCGTAAAAATGCTCAATGACGTTGCCTATATCTCCGATGTAGCCGTTTTGCCTAAATGGTTAAAAGTCTCACAGGCCATCAGTTATATGCAGGGGGTTCACCCCAACTTCAACCAAGAAAAGGCAGCGACTTTTTTGGCCAAGACCAATATAAATAACAATTCCAAAATTGGCAGTTTATCAAAAGGCATGGTCACGCAACTGCACCTTGCGCTGGTTCTTGCCATAGACGCCAAAATTCTAATACTCGACGAGCCTACACTTGGGTTAGATATTCTCACTCGACGCCAGTTTTATACTCATTTGCTTGAAGATTTTTATACCGAAGACAAGAGCATCATAGTGACTACGCACCAAATCGAAGAAATTGAACATATTCTCACAGATGTCGCCTTTATCCGCGAGGGCGAAATTGTATTGAATCAAAGTGTCGATACCATTAGAGAGCGTTTCAAATTACTGGCGGTTAATAATGAACATAAAGAAAAAGCTATGGCGCTTAACCCCCTTGTTTCAAATAGCATGATGGGCATGACCACCATGTTGTTTGATCTGACTAATCTAGAAACAATATCCGATTTAGGTAAAGTCAGCTCACCTTCATTGGCAGACGTGTTTGTTGGAGTAATGACTCAGGAGGTAGCAGCATGAATACAACCTTTTTTATCACTAACTTTAAAAAAGAAATCTGGGAGTTCAACAAGACCTTATTTTGGGTACCACTCATAATCTTATTATTGGTTGTCTCTGCTCCTCTAATTCAGTTCATCGTCATGGAAGATTATCAGGCCAACAACATCATTCGATTCCTCGATGACGTACAGCACAGAGAAGTCGCGGAAGACTTTAACAAGATAGTATTAGGTGCAATGACAGGCTTGTTTGTGCCATTTGTCATGGTATCCCTGCTGGTTCAGTTCTACTACTTTATTACCTGCTTGTATGACGAGAGACGTGATTTATCTGTTTACTTTTGGCGCTCTTTACCCGTTTCAGATGCGGCTTCCGTAGGAATCAAACTAGCGACAGGTGCACTTTTGATCCCTGCAATCTTCATGTTCGGTGCGACTGCTGCCGCTTTGGTTTATGCGTTATTCGGCTTAATTGCGAGTGTAATTTTGTCCGCCGGCTACGACATAAGCTTGTGGCAACTTTGGGCAAGTGCCGACCTGGTGACCAACTTAATGGCAATATGGATCAGCCTACTACCGTATGCATTGTGGATGTTACCTGTTTATGCCTGGTTGATGCTGGCATCTATGTTTGCACAAAAAGGGCCCTTTTTATGGGCCGTCCTGCCTGTGGTGGTGATCTTATTGGTTGAAGCTTTTGTAGTAGAGTACTTCCAGTTACATCAAGGTTTTTTCAGCCAAATGTTGTTTGAGTACTTCACATTCTCGGAGCATATCGTGCCCGTTGACTTTATTGACAGCGACTCACCAAAACTCGTAATGGTTTCCGCCTTATTGAAGAAAATAGAACTGAGCGGAATCTTGTTAGGTGGTGCGTTGATGTACCTAACCTACTGGTTACGAGCGAATCGCAGTCACCCATAACTCAAACCACTATCTAGGTTAGGGCAAAAGAGATCCATATTGGTTCTCTGCCCTGTCCTGATTTAGTCAAAATAAGCTCAATCATTTACAAAAATTCGATTCACCGCATCCCTAAACGCAGGTAAACCCACTTCAGTATGAGTAACGTCATAGTTATCCAAATGAATAGTTAAACCTTCCAATGACATGGCTTCCAGCCGACGTCGATATAACTCGACAAACGAGTCATTACCTCCCTGAGTCGCCCCAGACAAAAACAAATTAGCAGGCTCAGTTTTAAAAATATCAGACCCCGCGCTCACCTCTAAATCAGTGTAAGATTCAGATGCTCGCCAATACGCACCATCGGCGGAAATATAATTATGAAAACTTGGTGATCTTGCATGATCAAATAAAAAGTGAGAAACCACTAACCCACCATAAGACGCGCCTTGTATCGTCCGACGTTGCTCATCAACAGCGTAGGCTTGTTCAATTAAAGGCATGAATTCGGATTTAAAAAACTCGATGTAAGTGTGAGAGCCGGGCAAGAGGTAATCAATCGCACGTCGATTATTTTCTCCTTGCTCAATTGCCACCAATATCGCGGGGATTTGATTTATATCCAGAAATTGGCTGAATTCCCAGAATACCCATTGCCCATCGGTCGCATAGATGATTGGATATTTGGCGCTTTGATCTTGAATATAACTTTTTGGTAAAAACACTCGATAGGGATAGCTCTCGCCCGTTATAGCCGAAGAAATGGTCTGTTTTGGCAAGACCTGACCTTCGTACTTATGATTAACTGGTGGGCTGATTGGCGTAAAATAAAATGAACCAGATAACTTTATAGAGTCTTGCGACGGAGCACTTAAAAATTTCCAGTTACCACCGTTTGTGTCTAAAAAATTGAGTTCCAACTCTGCATTAAAGGAGTCTTTGAATATCCTTAGCAATATGACATTTGTATCAATGCGATTCACCGAAAAGCCATAGTTGTATTCCCAATCATCATACAAGTCGGTTCTGATGAACACTTCCTTTACATTGAAACTCAATTTTAGACTGCGACTGAATTCAGGTATTCCCTCAAAAACAGAAATTTCTTCGTCCAACTCAAGACTTAACTCAAAACCAAGGTTAACCAAACTTTCAGGAACGTTAGAAACAGGCACAATAAATTCAGGCCGTTCCTCATTTGAACAAGATAAAATGAATAATGTTAACCATAACGTAGCGACGACTTTCCAATATGAATACATCTTACTTAATCCTTAATGTAGCTTAGTGTTTAGTATCTTTCGCACGTCATCGACTTGATTCCTAGTCTTCACCAATTCTTCTATTATTCATCAAACAAACGGCAGATCTTCCATCGACGTCGAAAAACTAGAGTGATGGCAAATTATACTAAAACCACCCAAATGACAACGCTGTCATTAATCTGCGGATATTCGTAAAATAAACTAGAGCCAATGAATTGAGCTCTCAACCAGCTCTATTGCCCTCGACATTTTTCAATACCCTTTATGTTTCAATGCTGTGTACAGTTCCTGTTAAATTTTCCCTCAAATGCAGCCATCCCTGTACCCGTCTCACTTTGGTGCTGCAATAGGTAAAATTTAGGCCAAAAAGTCTCGCCTGTAGCAATCTTAGATAACCATATTTAACTGCTATTTATTCCTTACACCCTCATAAGATTCAAACATAACACCATGTTTTATAACAACTTTGTGACGTTTTCCCAAAATTTGATTTTCGCAATTTTGGCGACGATTATACGTCTCGTTTGAATATTGGTCAGACGGTGTTATGTCCCGATTGACCAGAATGCTTTTGCGGTATTTCAAGATGGAAACTTCGCAAAAACTGAACTGATGAATGTGTATTTTGAGTGGTCATAAATGGCAAATAGGAACGACACAATTTCATGTAATTACAGCCAATTTTGGAATTAAGAAATGCGACTTATCACTACATTAACCGGGTTAGCTTTATCCACGTCGATATTCTTGCTCTGGCCTTCAAAACCCGAGACGCTAAACGACGGTATTGATGAAACCCCTTATGCAAATACAAACCCCAAAGGCACAACCAAGCCTTCTGTATCTTCAGGAACTTCTGCCACGGCATTAGCATTCAATTGGCGTATTGGCGACGAGTCCGTTTACCAAGCTGAATGGAGTGTTGGGCCTGTCCAACAAGGACTGGCTAATAGCAGCCTGTTTAGTTACGAGATACAGAGAAAAGTACTGGAAGTTACTGAGCAGAGTGTATTAATCGCAGCAGCTGTGACTAATTTCGAATTAAATGACGGTTCAAACACCGACTATTCCTCTCTAAAAGATGAATTAGAACAACAGGTCTCTTACATTCAATATTCCTTAAACGGTGCAATTGAAGAGTTACTGGTATCCAAGTCTTTAGCAATTCCGGACGCTATGACCCTTCGACAGCTCAATGGTTTAGAAGTACAGCTACCCACCGCGCCACTCAGTATCGGCGATACGTGGTCAGCAGAGGAAGTTAACGACAACGGTAGCCTAAACACCCAGTACACTTATTCAGGACCTCTTTTCATTGAAAAGGCCATCACCAAAATCAACGTGGCAGATCCGATGCAAGGCGGCTTCAAACTAGAAGTTGGAGACAATTATTACAGCATCGAACTGGGAGAGAGTTGGATTAACTCATATTCAGGCAGCGATGTAGTCCAGGTTGTAAACAATAATGAAATCGTCAGTCAGCTACAGAATAGCTTGTATGTACAGCTTATACCGGGAGAAAAAGCCTATTTGCTTAATGGTATTACGTTAGATAGTTACCACCGAGACCGTTCATTGCTGGCGTCTACTCTTGACGAATTAAACCCAACAAAAGTCAGCAAATGGACCAAGATCCGCGAAAAAGAAAAGCTCAAAGTTTATGAGGATATCACCGTAGATGCCATCACTGAGCGCTTTTATTCAGGTATTTCCAAAGCAAGTAACCACCAACAAACGGTTGAATTTATTGAAGACCTCGCTAACTGGATAAAGTTTGATCCGTCACGAGCCAAAGAGATTGAAAAGATTTTGACATCAGTTGGCTTAGAAAGCGTCGTTACCTCAAGAATGATGCATGCACTTGAACAGGCGTCTGAGTCTCACGAAGTGCAGCAAGTTCTGGCTAACCTTTACTCGAATGACAGTTTACCTGACATTATTAGAGAGCAGGCATTAGTGGCCTTGTCCGGCATTAAAGGTAATGTTTCACCTGCATTAATTGAATTACTTGTGAACGATGCTAGCCAGCACCAATATGAGCAAAGTGCGGGTCCAATTCTGAATTTAGGGGCACTTGCAGCAAATAATAATTATGCCGCACAGGAGCTTGAACAGAACTTTGGCAAGCTTCTGACTCCTGAGCTCAAAACCGATGCTAATCAACTAACCGCAGTTATCGATGCCTATACCAATGGCGAACTGACAAATTCCGCCTTTTCCAGCTACATCGAGCAACACCACATTGACCACGAGTCAACTTCGGTACGACTCGCCGCTATCAACTACTTGTCAGAGGTTAAACAAGCTGAAGCCGGAACATTCATAGCGCTATTAAACGATGCGGATACCAATGTACAAAGCGCTTCGGTTAGTGCCCTTTTCAAAGCATCTAGTCAAGCCGGCGCCCAACACGGACTAGAGCTGGCGTTACAACCATCAACCGATGATGCCGTGCGCTTAGAAGTCCTGAGTCAACTAGGTCAAAACGAAACATTAAGCCAGACCTACGCTCATCAAATTCGTGAAGTTTCCTCGGTTACTGAATCTGAGGAGATTAAACAAATAATCGATTCCATTCTTACTAAGAATGGCTAATCCCAATTACAAACACAACAACTCAAGTTACGGAGATAACATTGAACAACAAAAAAACAAAAATACTGTTAACTAGTGCGACCGCGGTTTTGGCCAGCGTTGTTTCACTAAACACGCTAGCTAGCACAGAACAAGTTTATTACAGCAAAACCTATCAAGGTGGTGATAAATCCAAATTTGGCTATCGCGTCTATTTGAAGGCAGGGAACATATTAAGAGCGACAGATAGCGAATTGTACGCAGAAGGCCGCGCTTATGGCCAAGCTTTTGGTAAAGAAAAAGAAGTTGCAGGTTTAGACGGCAAAAACACCGTAAAGAAAAACACCCATCAAGGTGAAGCGACGTTAGAAGTACGCCTTTTAGGTAAAAAACTATTAGACAAAAAGTACAGCTACAAAACGGAGTTTGGCCAACCTGACGACTCCTGGATCAAAGAAGTGAAGTTTGCATCGGCAACTTTCTCTGTTGGACCAGTACCGGTAACGGTATCTGCTGGTGCATCTTTGGAAGCCAAACCTAGATTTTATGCACGATACAATCAAACGGCTACGCCACACATTCACTTCCAGGCAGGCCCTGACGTTGACTTGGCCGTTACCGCTAGTGCTGAAGCTGGTATTAGTAATATCGCCGCTGTGGGCGTTAAAAATTCATTAAGCCTTTATGACGGAGCTTTATTAGCGGAAGCCGCTATCTACCCAATTCAGCGCGGCATTCGTACTCAGCTGGTACACGAAAGAACGGGCATTCACGGTCGTTTGAAAGCGTATGTAGAATTATTGTTTACCGACCACTCAAAGACAATCGCTACTTACGGTGACAGCACGCGTAAAAGAAGCGTACTTTGGGGAAAAACTTGGGGTGATATAGGTAAAACCATTAATGGTACAGTACCAACCGCTATGCCTGCATTGGTAGACGTAGACAAATATCGCGTTTATAAGACGTTCCCATCGTTTAACCCAACGGGCAGCACGATGACTAGAACTCAGAGCTTTACCGTTCCTTCTGGCGTAAGCAGCGCTAAAGTTCGAATCAGCGCCGCAGGCAGAACGATGCCAAGTTATGCTCGTCCTTCACTTAAGGTTTACAACTCACGTAATCAGGTTGTAGCGACAATAAGCGGCGGCTACAGCAAGACTGTCAACTTATCATCTGGTAGCTACAGAGTTGTTGCGACTGTTCCACATTATGCAAACTTTGAATTCGATTCACCACACGAAATGCCTTCTACCATGCACGTTTACTGGAACTATAACGTAACGGAAACGACAACAATGGCAAGCACTGGTGGCTCTACTGGCGGCGGCACGCGCCCTCCATTTGACGATTGCGGTCCGAACTATTGCCCATAATTTACTGATTGTGAGCTAAGACAAACGCCGCTTTCTGTGGCGTTTTTTTTGTTTTCACTCACAAACGGAAAGTAAAGTAAGCACTAAATATATGGCTCAACATTTCTAAATCGCACTGGCCTTATTCATTGCAGACTTGGACACCTCTGAAGGTCCGCCATTACCGCTAAGAATTCGTCCTATCAGAGTACGACGTACAAACGCCTCATAAAGTACGATTGAACTCAGCAATGTTAAACAAACGATACAAATGAGTTTCAACAACCAGTGCATAGATAATTCGACAAACGCCACCTGCAGCCACAACACCAGCGGTAAATGGATCAGATATATCCAGTACGAGGCTTTGGACAAATAACAAATCACGGAGTTGGAACGATTAAACCATCGTTTACAAACACCTAACGTAAGACCCACTAATGACCACATCATGATCCCGTAACTCAATAAAAAACCGGCTTTTAAAAAAGTATAATAATCGTGTGCTTTTGATGACTCATACGCGGCTAATTCAATGCAAGCAACAATGGAAAGTACACACAAGACTAACCGCCAAGCATCAATCTCAGCAAACCAATCAAGACTGTGTTGATTTCGCTTTAACAACCAACCAAACACAAAAAAGACCAAATACAGAATGAATACCGGCAGATTTGGCACTAACGACTTGTCTGGAGTATCCACAGCCCAATTGGGCATAAACCAGAGGCAAACGGCGACTGGAAAACTAAGAATTACCATGCCAAATCTAGAGGCACACAACCCATTCACCATGCTATCCACTCGCCTGAAAACAAGGGGCTTTTTTGAAAAGTGCCGCTGTATGAGATGACTCGATACAACCAACAAGCCGGTAAACATGAGCAGATAATAAAGAAACCACAGGTGGGTTCCAACAAACACGCCTCCCGGCGAAACTAACATCGTGGTAAACCCTTTCACTAAGCCACCTGCTACGTCCACGTCACCAGCCATGCTCTCGGCTCCCATGATCCACCCTGAATTAACCAAGGGCTTCAACAATAACCAACCGAAAGTGAAAGGCAGCCCCAACCGAAAGAGCCGACTTTTTAGGAAATTCGCCGCGCCTTTAGAGCCAAACGCCTGATAACTGAAATATCCGGCAATGAGATAAAACAGTTCCATTCGAAATGAATGGGCAACCATGACAAACCAGAGAACTAGATCGCTTGTTGAAATATCCATAACCGCCCACCCAATAAAAACGGGCATAAAAGATAAACTGGCGTGAAAGACCACGCCCAATAACAAGGCAAAAACTCGTGCACAATCCAGATAATGCTGTCGGGCTTGTGCGTTTGGCAAAGTGTTCATATCAGTGCTCACTTATTAAAAATGACTAATAGAAGCCCACTTCGTCTACTTCAAAATCAAAAGACGACTTTTGAAGACCAAAGGCCACCAAACTTAAACTGTTAATTGCCTTTTTGTTTAACTCAGTTTGTTCCGACCAAGCGCGTTTCATATTTGAAAATGGGATCTTCACTTCATGAAATTGCCCATCGTTTTTTACGAATACAGGTGCCGCATGGTAGTCAAAATTTGTGATCTCTAAACTGTTGGCCGATACCGATAGATTGCCTTGCTGGACTTTAAGCAGCAGTCTAACCCCTTGGTATTCACTGAGATCCTGGGCTTTTCCAACCGCGTCCAATAACAGTACAGAGCTGGACCAACCGGGTTGACCTCGTGGCGGAACAATTTCACCTTTAATTTGCATCTTGCCGCTGCTAAAGGTTCTTTCTGAATGAGTTTTGCCCCCGCCACCTTGTCATCTACAAACTGGCGTGTGATACCTAAGCTATTCAATTCTACGTGATTAAAATCATCGATAATTGGTCCAACTGATTTTGCCTTGGCGTCCCCTAATCCCGTGGTTAGATTGAACACCAGAACGGATAATAAACTTAAAGATTTTGCTACTTTAGTCATTGTGCTCTCCTGACTTAGTTAAAAAAATGCGAGACCCCTTTGGTCGCACCCATTTGTCGAATAAGTGCCAAAAGGAAATAAAAAGGTGACAAAACTCCCGTAAATAAAAAAATCAAAAAACATGTCACCTTTTGGCAGTAGAAGGGCACATACTGGTATTTAGAACGTGTTGAAATCTTTAGTAGTGAGTTACTCGATGTTCAACTCGTGCACAATGAAGGTAGAGTGCTAATGAGTATTTTTAAGAAACAAATTCCCATAACCGAAGCCAGTGACGAATCATTGGTGTTTTCTTGTTTAGGGGGCGATCAGGAGGCATTTCGTATTATTGTCACTCGATACCAAAACTTGCTGTGTTCATTGGCCTACTCCTCTGTTGGCAATATCAAGTGCAGTGAAGACATTGCGCAGGAAACCTTTATAGAAGCCTGGAAAAAACTAGATTCCCTACGGGAACCCGCCAAACTCAAAGCTTGGTTGTGCGGGATCTTAAGGTATAAAGCCAGCCGTCATCGCCGTTCAGAAGGCAAACAACCCGCTTCCGATGCGGTTGAAATTGCAGAAAGTAATGAACCGGAACCCAATCGTTCGGAAATGGAAAACAATGTAATCGAACAGCAAGAGCAGGTGTTATTATGGAAAACACTGGATAAGATGGCCGACACTTATCGCGAACCTTTGATCTTGTTTTATCGCGAACATCAATCGGTCGAGCGTGTTGCAGAAGAGTTGGATATTAGCCTTGATACTGCAAAACAAAGGTTATCCCGTGGCCGCAAGCTGCTCAAACAAGCCATGATCACATTTGTTGAAGACTCACTCACCAAATCAAAACCAGGTGTTGGTTTTACTGCTGCTGTCATGTTGTCTATCAGCGTCATAACACCACCAGCCAAAGCGGCGGTTCTGGGTGCAGGAGCAGTAAAAGGCAGCTCCTATTTCAAATTGGCCAGCGTATTAGCCTTTGTTGCCACTTTTTCGGGTTTGATCAGTTCGTTTTTTGGTTTGAAAGCAGGTCTGGCTCAGTCAAGAACCGAGAAAGAACGACAAAATGTGATTAAAGTTGTCGCCATATTTATAGGGGTTGCCGCTATTTTTGTTGGCGGATTATTTCTATTCAAATACATCGCTTTCAGCACTCAAAATAATTCCTTGTTAATTGGCGCAATCGCGCAGCTCTGGGTAATAACCTTTGTTCTAACCTACACCTTTTTAGTCATACGACTGACCTCACAATTGATGAAGATGCGGGCTCAGGAAAGGTTACTGCAACCGGAAGCCTTCGAGCGTGAATCCGATAATAAGAAATCCGGTTTACGGGAATATAAAAGTGCACTGACATTATTCGGTGTACCCTTGTTTCATTTTCAGTTTGGTATGCCAGAAGAAGGTGACGGTCCGGCGTATGGCTGGATTTCGGGCGGCAGTCAAGCTTATGGCCTTGTGTTTGCGTGGGGTGGTTTTGCGGTCGCTCCCATTAGTGTCGGCATTGTTGCCGTCGGTGCATTTAGTGTAGGAGCCGTTGGAGTCGGTCTAATTGGCTTAGGAACAGTGGGAATGGGCCTGATAGGTTTTGGCTCCTCCGCAATTGCTTATAAGGCATATGGTGCGTTGTCAGCCTTAGGCTGGGAAAGTGCTTTTAGTTCTGGTTTTTCTATGGCTAAAAGTGCCGCTATCGGCCCAATTGCTCATGCCACTTATGTTAACAATGAACTCGCTGCCGAAATCGCTAATTTGGCGATGTTCAGTATCAGTTATCAGTGGGCACTGGGCGCCATTGCTCTACTCGTTTTAGTTCCTGCGATCTGGCATTCACGCAAAGTTAGACAAAGAATGAAGTCTTAAGTCTGAAACCTAATTTGTTGTTAAATAATTCACCACAATTTCACTCACCTCATCACAAAGTGTTCTATCAAATGAGGGCTCTTATATTAAGAGCCCATTGTACATAAGGACATTAACGTGAAATTTAATAACTCAATTAAACATACGATAATAATTATGAGCCTCTTGCTCTATTTTGCATCTCAAGCGCTGGCGGACGACAGCCAATCTAGTAAACAGAGAATTTACAAACAACTGGTGGAAACAAGTCTCCAGCAGTTTGAAAATTCCGATAGGAAGAATTGGTCTTTCACAGTGCATAGAATGGAAAACGAAGAGGGCAACATCACAAGTCGAATTGAGCGTTACAAACCTAATCCAGATAAGTCGAAACAATGGACATTGATAAGGTCAAATAACCAACAACCTACGCCAAAGCAACAAGCTGAATTTGTTAAATCAAGAGCTGAGATCGAAAAGTCCAAGCAAGATGGGGATAATAATCTCGCATTCAATCTGAGAGATCTAATTAATCAAGAAAGCCTCATACTGCAAAATGAAACGGACACCCATCACCAACTAAATTTCGACGTTCACATCGAAAAACTGGGCGAAGACGCTAAAGGGAAATTGGATGGTGTGCTGACCTACAATAAACAACTCAAGTTTATAGATTCGATTGAAATAACTAACAATTCAGATTTTTCTCCAATGTTTTCAGCTGATATATCCAGTTTCAAAATAACCATGAAATTCCATAAGTTAGCTGATTCCATATTACCACTGGAAAACACGATGGACATGAAAGGCACGTTTGCTTTTTTTACGGAAATTGATGAAACATCAATAGATACATTTAGCGACTTTTCCTATCAGAAAACAACGAATCACCTTAAATTGTCGCCAAATATTGCAAATGATAAATAACAATACAAATTACTGTTTGTATGGAACTAATTCGAGCTCCTTCGTCTAATGGACAAAAATAAAAGGAATTGTTCGCCCATGTTCAAAAAAGTAAAATCGGTTTTAACCTGCCTATTTATGTTAACAGTTAGTGGGTATCTGTCGGGGTGTAATGACGATGACCCTAGTGCTCCTTCGATAGATAACACTCAGATTAGTCTGGACACGGGGCAACTTGGCGATGGCAACCTACAACAACATGTGGAAAACATTCGTAAGGCCTACAAAATGCCAGCGTTAGCTGCCTTCATGTTGAAAGATGGTGAAGTGGCAGAGCTCGTTTTTGCAGGGCACAAAGTCGATGGGCAACCCGCTCTTGCCGATGAAAAAGACAGATGGGTCATAGGTTCGTTTACAAAATCAATGACAGCCACTCTCGCAGCTCGCTTAGTCGAACAGGGCATTGTGACATACGAACATACCGTCGCAGATATCTGGCCTGAGCTTGTAGGGGCTATTCAAAAGGAACATGAATCCATTTCGCTTAAACAACTACTAACTATGACGTCAGGGCTCAAACGCGAAGAGGATACCGACTACCAAAGATGGAATCGAAATTTTGCGCCATTAACGGAGCAAAGACGAGATTATGTTACTTCTATTCTAAAAACGTCCGCCCACAATGCCCGGGGTGAGTTCCACTATAGCAATTCGGGTTATATTGTCGCAGCGCACATGTTAGAAACCATAACGTCGATGCCGTGGGAAAAACTAATTAGTCAGGAAGTATTTGAGCCATTGGGCATTACAAACTTCGGTTTTGGTCCACCAAATATTCAAGATACAGAACATCAATTAAGTGGTCACCTCTATTCCGGCGGTAACTGGCAGCAGGTCACGACAATGCAACAGGCCTTCTTACCACTCGTTATTAGCCCAGCAGGTCTGGTCAATATTGGAATGCCGGAATTGGCTACTTATGTTCAGGCCCATATGGATGGTATGCGAGGTGAAAGCAATATTCTAAATTCAGACAGTTACGATACTTTGCACAGCCCAGTCATAACGACAGACGCGATGCACGCTGGCTATGCCGATAAGTACGCGCATGGCTGGTTTTATTCATCTTTGAATAATCATTACAAACATGGTGGTGGCACCGCCTCATTTACTGTCGAAAACTTATTAATTCCGGAAGAAAACGTGGCGTTTTTAGCTATTACCAATAATGCGGCGAGTACAGCCATATTAGCGTTAGAAGAAACAATTAATCTGATGCGCAGTCGATACGCTAAAAGTAAATAGAAGTTAACTGGTTTTTAGTTGGAAAATGTCTTCCACCGCGACACCAAACTGCTGCGCGATGCGTAATGCGATAGAAATAGAAGGAGTAAACCGTTCCGTTTCTATCGTACTGATGGTTTTTCGAGATACTCCAATTGCCAATGCAAGATCCGTTTGCGACATGTTGTGTTTCGCTCGAAATTCAGAGACTTGATTCGCGACTTCCGTATTCATAAATGATTAAACTTTATTGAAAATAAGCAAAATGACTAGGATTTAGTTATCACGCATTTTAAACAACACGGTGCCTGAATAAAACATCATATAGAAACCAGCAACACAGTCCACGGCATTGGCGTATCTCCAAAGTTGCAAAGGCTCCAACGCCAAAGTCAAAATTAAAAAGACCATAGCCGCAATGCCAGCATTGGTTCTGGCAACCATTTCTGACTGCTGTGTATATTCGTCCATGTGAGATTCAAACATGGTGGGCAAATTATCGTTGACGATCAGATACATCGCAGCCAACAAAGGTAGCACCTTTGCCCAACTAGCGACCATGTGCAGATTCTCGTTAACGGGTTCTAATGCCCCTTGAGCAAAGATCAACAGACCAAAAACAAATATGGGCAATCTGGCTTTCACGAACGCTTTTGATTGTGCTTCCGCATTAAAAATATTCATCGAGTTATTCCCTGTGGTCGCTAAATGACGATTAATATCCGATTTAATAATGACATCAATGTAACCTTAGGGTATCAATTTGGCAAGTAATTTATGATACCTTAGGGTATCACTCCCCTTCTGATAACAGACTGTTTTATGCCATTTCAAGTCAATTGAACCTATACTCCACTGAAGATTCTATTCGCAACAGAGACATTGAAAAACATGGACGAACAGTTAAAGAAGAAGCTCCAACATTTATTGGATGTTTGGCGAGTGGAGTCTAACAGTTTAGGAATAAATGTTACGGTTATCGATTCGATAAGTGGTACTTGGTCTGCCAGCAGCGGCTATGCTGACTTAGAGCACTCTTCACCCATGCACATAAATCAACGTTGTTATATTTATAGTATTACTAAAACGTTTACCGCAATCATCGCGCTTAAACTTATCGAGTTGGGAAAACTGAAGTTAACTGACCGAATGAATGTGTACTTTCCAAATTTGCGTCTACCTGACTCAATCACGATATCAAACACGTTAGATCATACCTCGGGCTTAGTTGATTATTTGCGATTTAAACGCGTATCTGACGCGACACAACAACACCCTTCAAACCCTTGGAACGATGACCAACTATTGACCTTTCTGGCTGAAAATAATGAAAAGTTGCACACGGGACGCCAAAACCGAAACTATTCTAACTTGGGCTATTTCCTATTAAGAAAAGTCATCGAACGAACCACTGAGATGCCATTTCAAGAGTGTATTGATAGATACTTAACTAAACCTCTAGGATTAGAAGCTACGTTTGTAGCAAACCAATTACCGGTCGATGGTTTAACAAATGGCTATTCGAGGCGATTCAATGCTAATAGTGAGCTAGAGGATGTAAGCCTCAAGTATCATCCCAAATGGGTCAAACCTGGAGTTGTTGTGTCCACGACACTGGAAACAGCAAAGATATTTTCGGCATTGTCATCAGAGAAGTTAATTTCTCAAAGTTCAGTTTTTTTAATGACAAAAGGAGCAGGTTCACAAGGCAATCAATACGGTTATGGTTGCGATATTTTCCCTTCTAAAAGCTATGGGCTCTCTATAGGTCACGGAGCTGGCGGTCCCGGATTTACTACTGCATGTAAACATTATTTCGACCTTAAAGGACGTGCAGTGACAATAGCCGTATTCTGTAATTCCAATATTGATTCATCCACTTTAAGTCTATTTGATCAATTGGTTGGGCACCTGTAAGTGTTTTCATTTACGGCTTCGCCATGCTCCAACAATGTAAACGATTAATTCAATTTCAGTACTTAATTCAACTGAGTAACTAGGACTTTATTAAATGGCATAGCAAATACCGATTGTGAAACTAACGCCGACGAAAAAAAGATAAGAAGAGCAAAACAAATCGAATACACAATAATTTTGAGAGTGTGAGCTTGTTTCATATTAACATCACCTTGTAACTCCTTGCCTACTCCTTTGAACAAACTTCAAATAACCCTGAAAAGTAACGCCTTACCGAATATTAACAGTATAGTGCATTAGCCTGCGTAAGTAGATTAACGTTATACCATGCAAACGAAAAACAACCATCTTGCAAGTAGTAAGATGGTTGTTAGCTGTCGTTCACTAACTAATCTCTTAGCGGCCTTACAGTTTAGCCCCATGCTGATCAAACTTGTCACTGCCAGTCTGTTCACCATGTTCATTGTAATGAAATTTGGCTCTGGCAAATTTCCGCCATTGATCAAAAGCCAATTTGGCTGACGCATCAAGGTGATACTGCGTTTGGAGGTTGCCAAAATTATCAGTCGAGAATACGACTTTAGCCACGCCGTCTATATTTGTCGTTAACTTATTATTCTCGTCGTAAAATTCATGGCGAACTTGATACATTCCCATGTCGTCGTATATATATTTCACTTTATGAAAGCCAAATCGACCTAGGACGTTGTTTCCTTGCTTGTCCGTAAACCAACGAGCTGTCATATTGCCAAACTTGTCGTACGCTGCATGCCAGTTCGCTGCGCCCGAAGCATGAAGGCCGGGTTCTCCTTTTTTGTTAAAAAACGCGATTTTTTTCCAACCTTTATCGTTAAAAGTATATTGCTCCCCTGCCGTACCTGTAGGACCTAAAGCCGGCTTTCCGTGTTTGTCATACACTTCCCAACGATCAAATCCTCCAACTGAGTTATAAAAATACCTATATTGCGCAGCCCCAGACTTGGCATGAACTAATTCACCGTTTTCGTCGATGTTTTGCATTAAACTCAAATGGCCATCGGGCGCAAAGAACAAGCGAATTCGCTTAAACTCAAACCCAGGGCGATGAGATAACAACTCTCCTTTCAAGTTCGTTCTTGATTCAATCACACTCCCGTCTTGAACATATAGCCAATCATAGCGGGCGTAACCGTACTGGTTTTCAATAGGTTTACCCATTTTGTCCAGATACGTCATATCAACGAAACGTTTGAATTGATCCAGACCATAGCTAATAGACCAAACATCACCCAGAACTTTTGTCCGATATCCTTGCAAGTTATAAAAAGATAACGTCACCTGGTGCTCTGAATAAGTAACGCGAGTATGTGGCGCATAAAGATATAAACTGCCAAAACCGCGATAAAAAGGTTTAAGTTTATCTCCATGTCTGGCCTGAATATCTATCACTCGATTTAGATGATCGTACCCGACCCTAACATGCACCATTTCAGATGCTTGAGACTGCGTTATCGGATTTTGGCCTTTAAATAGCTGAATTGGAGACTCCCAAAACGGAAGATCCGCGTAGTACTCAAAACGACTTATATTAACGTCAGTCGTCTCTTTCGCATGAACTTGATGTGCTACAGCAGTGATTACTAGAAATATGATTAATAAAGCTCGCATCTTGTTGTTCCTCGCTTTTTCTGATGTCATTCCACCCTAATAGGGGAAAACAACTCACGCTATTTAATAGCGAAGTTCGGTAACAAACCTGCGAAGTTCGGTGTTTTAATCTTTTCGTTCGAAGTTAGAATGTAGTGAATAGGAGGGATAACGTTGTTACACAAAAAATTCTTGCTCACTCAGTGTTTAATTTGGCTGTCATTTGCATTGTTAACACGCTTTACCTGGCTTGACACTCGTCCGCCTTCCTGGACGTGGATTGGCCTGTACATGGGTTTAGGCCTGGTCTTTTCCTCCATCTTAGCTGTCCTTTACTCAAAAAAGAACGCTCTCTCTATTCTGCAAGCGGTTATATTAAGCCTAATTAGCAGTGTGCTTATTGGCCTGCTCTGGCGAGTGTGTTTTAACGCATTGGAATTCCATGTTCTTGAGTCCGCCAATAATGCTTTCAAGTTTTGGGGTTATTTTCACAATGGCAAGTCAGCCGTCACACAACTTTTGGTCTGGAGTTTTGGTTTCTGGTTGATCGCCATGCAGCAGCGACAACAGCAAGATCGGGAATTACAGCAAACGTTAAGGTTGGAAGCAAAAGAAGCACAATTGAAAATGTTGCAGTACCAAATCGCTCCGCACTTTTTATTTAACGTATTATCAGGTATCGATACCTTACTGTTAAAAAAAGACTACAGCGGCGCCAGAGACATGTTAAACAAGCTGTCAAAATACCTAAAACAAACCTTAGAAAACGAAGGGCAAAGTTCAATTAGTCTGAAGCAGGAGCTCAGCTTGTGCCAGAAATACTTAGATGTTGAACGTTCACGTTTCAGAGATAAACTGACACTTAACTGGAACATAACTAGAGATGTACCAGATTGTCAGCTACCCAACGGTGTATTGTTACCTTTATTCGAAAACGCTCTCAAACACGGTCGTCTGGCCCATGCGGAAAACGCGATTATAGACGTGAAACTGCTGGCTGAAGATGACAAAATAAAATTAAAGATTGGCAATGACATTTCTCCAGATGGAAAAAAACAATCAGGGTTTGGGCTGGGTTTAAAAAACACAGAAGCAAGAATTAAGCGGTTCTTCGGTAAGAATGCAGAGTTTTCTACACGTCAAAACACAACTTATTTTGAAGCCCAACTAATCCTACATTTGTAATATGAAAGAGCCAAGCCTACGAGTAATAATTGCCGACGATGAACCGCTTGCACGAGAGGCCATTCGCCTTCGTCTGGAGAACTTAAAAAACATCTCAGTTATCGCAGAAGCTGACAACGGACAGGACGCCCTTTTGCTCATTGAAACATTGAGCCCTGACGTTGTTTTTTTGGACATTCAAATGCCAAAACAGACTGGGCTAGATGTCGCAGAAATTATAAATATCAACTATGGATGCATCGTCGTTTTTATTACCGCCTATGACAAGTTCGCTATACAAGCATTCAGGCAGAACGCCTTAGATTACATAACGAAACCCATCGACGATGATGAGTTTAATCAAATGGTGGAAAAGGTGCGCCACCGAAACCTCGAACTCATTAAGTTAAACAGTATCGACAACGCCAAATCCACAACTACGACAAGTCGAGGATTGAAAAAACTGTCCATACGACAAGCTGATCAAACCATTTTCGTAAATGTTGAAGACATATTCTCCATCGAATCCGTGAAAGATTATTTATGTATCCAAACCCAAAGTCAGGTGTACATTCGACGCCAGACAATGAAACATATGGAATCACAACTTAACCCGGATAAATTCATTCGTTGCCACCGTTCCCACATAGTAAATCGAGACCATGTCACAAAATGGTTAAAAGAAGGTAATCAGGATTTTTTGTTAGTTTCAGACAACAAAATTCCGATAAGTAAACGTTATAAGCTCATTGTTAAACAAGCACTCGGCGTATAAGTCTCTACTATTCCGCGTTTCACAGGTCTAAAGCCCAGGTTTGACCGACAAGCTCCGGGCCGTAACTATCATGCGGCTCTTCTTCAATGAGTTTAAAACCCTCAGCCTCATATATTCTTCTTGCCGAAACGAGCACTGAGTTTGTCCAAAGTACCAAGCGTTTATATCCGACTTCCCTTGCGTGATTAACGCATTCTTGCACTAGCTTTTTTCCTAATCCGAGACCGCGTGCGTGTGCCTCAACGTAGAGCAAGCGTAATTTTGCAGTAGTTTCATCATCTCGAACTAAAAAAACCGAGCCCACTATTTTGTCATCCATTTCTGCCACCCAACATTTTTCGCAGTTTGGATCATAGTTTTCAACGAATTCACCCACGATCTTAGAAACAAGTGCTTCAAATCTCCAATCCCACTGATATTCATCCCAATATAACTTTCCATTTCGATGCGCTATCCAGCCCATATCTCCGGGAAGTGGATCACGTAACACGTAGTTTGTTTCTGTAGATGTGTCACCTAGTAGATGACGGATCTTATCCATGGACACGACCAGCTCGTCTTTTTCCAAATCAGACAACGGCGCTATGAGTTCTCTTACTTCATTTGCAGACGCATCATTTAATTTAGAAAAAGTGTCTTGTCCTTTGGCCGACAAGGAAAGGATTATCCTTTTGTTATTTTTAGGATCCGGTGTTTTTTCAATTAAACCCTGCTTAAACAAATCCGAAATCATTCGACTTAAATAACCTCGGTCTACAGAAAGTATTTCAACTAAGTCTGCAGCGGCTATGTTTGTTGAATTGGCTAATTCAAACATGAGTCGTACCTGCACTAAAGGAAAATCAGAATCTAATAGTCCTTCATTTAATGCACCTACCAACAATGTATGAAATCGATTAAAACTACGTACTTTATCTATACACATATCCATATTCGCCATGTCAACCTCACTTGAAACAATATGTTGCTTTAGTCAACATAACAACACATGTTGACTAAAGCAACATATAAATTTGATTAAGTTAAAAAAGCACTTTGAACTGCTTAACCTCAAGGTTTATCCTACCTCCCTTAACACAGAACAAGTTATTGATTATGGACAATTCAATATTAAGAACTTTCAAGCCGGGTAAATTAACTAGCCTGACTTATGCCGCAGTATTCGCGATTCCCTTACCGTTTTGTTTTTCGGCCTTAGGCTTTTTCCTGCAAGTAAATGATGTTTTTTTATCTTCATTGATGGGCATTCTGATATTGGCCCTAATAGTAGGTTCGTTATTTTTTGTTAATTCCATAATTTCGGCCTCTAGTCACTTGCACGTTTTCTTTTGGGGTTTTGAAGGCGTTAATTTTGATACTGCCAAAAGAGTTAAGGTTAAATGGAAAGACATTGTTGAGGTCAACTTTGTAGAACACCAGATTCAAAATCACAAAGCCGCATCCATTAGAGTTCATACACGTGACGAATCAGGAGACGAACAGCATACCGATATCCGAATAAACATCTATAAAGAAAGATCCAAAGATTTATACAATGAAATTGGCCAGTATTATCAGCATTGGAAACAAGGTAAGTTAACAGGCTCTCTTGATGTGTACGCGCAAAACCTCATAAAACGGGACAACGTTTTTGATGCCAATTTTGTCTCTGTTGCCCTATGGTTGATCGCCGTTTTGTTTATGGGGTTATCTACTGGAACCATTGTTTTGCCTAGTAAGTCAGGTCCTCCAGTACATATCGAAGGAACTGCTGCGAACTTACTAATGATTAGTTCAGTCTTGGGTTTATCTCATTTGTTAGTAACGATATTAGAGTTTAATGATAAGTCCCCAAAAAGCTGGATTCTGACCAAAAATTTAACTTATATTGGCGCTGTTTTATGCGGCTTAACAGGAATCATTTTGTATATGTACTAAGCAGAAACTTGCCGTTCAAGTCTGTTAGAGCGGCTTTAAGTTTTTATACCTGACAGTAACATCCACATTACGATAATTGACGGACTCTATGGGTAACCATCCCAACTTAGCGTATAAAGCGCTCCGGTTTGTCGTCGAAGCATCGTCAACTTGTCAAACGAGAGCGGATGCGACTCCCTTTCCTCTGTGGCTTGGTGAATCCTAAACGCTGCTTAATACCAATCCTATTTAGACAACATGCGTTTTTCTATATTGATTTGGCGTAGTTCCCGTAAACTGCTTAAATGCTCGGGTAAAAGGTCCCGCCGAAGCAAACCCACTTTCGATGCCAACCACCAGTACGGGCCAATGCGATTTCCCCTCATCAACAAGTAGCTTTTTAGCATGTTCTACACGCAGTTGGTTTACCAATTGATTAAAATTTTTCGCATCAAACTTATTACGAACCGCGGTACGGACTCGATATTCTGGTACGTCTAAAGCGCGGGCTAAGTCGGCTACTTTTAGGTTAGGTTGAAGGTAAGATTTGTTTTCAACCAGATTCACTTCCAATTCCTCGGCAAGCTCTTCGTCGCCTTCATTAATCCTGTCGTTAGGCGTTTCAGCAAGGTCATCGTTCTCTCGCAGCTCCTTTTGTTTTTGCCATATGATGTATTGAGTCATGCTCAACATGATGAGTGAGGCGCCAACCACCAGCCATTCTCTTGCACCTTTTGCCAACCATTCCTTCGGAAGCGCGCCTGAAAAGATAAGGACAGCACCGACAGATACACAAAAAGCAGATAGATATAACTTACGCAAACGTTGTTGTCTGACAGATAGCTGATCGTATCCCTGATAACCCTCCCAAAAAGAAAGCACCAACATTGCCGAAGAAAATAGAGTGATGGCTTCCGTCATCACGGTTTTGACGGGCTGCATAACATTCTCTAACAGCCACACCGCATCAACGATATTAATCCCCTGGCGCAAGATAATAAGTACGCCAACAACGGAGGCAAATAACAAATGAGGACGTTCTATTGCTGACGGTCCACGAAACATCTCTCTGGCCACCAGCCAATAACCATTGCAGGTGGCAAACGCTCCCATTCCAACGATGTATTTGTAGATACCCCAGGAGTCCCCCATCATACGGTAAACCATAATCATCGCCATGGAGCCACAAAACACCGCAAACAATAAATGAATGAGTTGTTTATTTTTGACCAACAACTGTCCCAGCATAAATAAGATGCAAACGACAAAAACCGATAACTGACCAACGCCCAGTTCCATTCAATACCTCTTTAACCCATATGAGTAGGGACTCTCAACGCAAAAACCAGAAAAATATGATTTTCCTTAAAACCTTGCGCTAACTTTGAAATTCAGCGGTATTAGCATATCAGAGTTATGACATCTTATGTGCATCTATTCGACTCACTAAGGTCCTCACTATGAATGTTCGAAATGCGTTTTTTGGTCCTGATATCAATTATAGAAGTTTTGACCCGGACAAGATCCTCAAAACCACAGTCACTATCTGGTTTGCTGCCGCTCTGTTAGGTCAGCTTGTTTTTGCAATTTATGTTTTTGTCCGATACGGACTCCCGGTTGTCAGTGACGAATACCAGCATATTAATCTTTCCACCAACATTACAGGTTATGTCGAAAATGACCTGTCAGGCAATGTGATGCTGTACGCCCACCTTATTCCTGCCGCATTGATGAGTTTTGGCGGCATGTTGCAATTATGGCCGGCTGCGAGAAGCCGCTGGCCTGAATTGCATAGGTGGAATGGCAGAATGTTCATGTTGCTCGCCGTATTGGGTTCTTTATCCGGTTTATATTTAACCTGGTTACGGGGCTCTAGATTAAGTGACTTGGGCTCGATAGGTATCAGCTTAAATGGTGTATTAATCATTGTTGCCGTGATCATGGCATGGCGATACGCTTTAACCAAAAACATGGCTTTACATAAACGCTGTGCCATCCATGCTTTTTTTCTGGTAAACGGTGTCTGGACATTCAGGCTCATGTTAATGGGTTGGTATTTAGCAAATCAGGGCCCGAATGGCAATAACGGAACTCTGGACGGCCCAATGGATCTCTTCTTCTCATTCGCATGTTATTTATTACCCATGTTAATTGCAGAGCTAGTGTTCTGGGCGCAAAGGAATCGTAGTCAGACGGTTAAATGGTGGGTGACAGGAGTAACTGTGGCGGGTTGTGCAGCGACCATTGTTGGTGTATTTGCTAATATCTTCATGTCATGGATCCCGCGAATGGCGAAGTCCATCGCAGCTTTCAGTGGGGTCGCTTGATACGCCTAACTCAAAATGCCAATGTTGACGTGACACAAATTCGGATAAAACAGCAAACGCCCAATCGGGCGTTTTTGCTTACTAATTTAAAAGGAATCAGGCATGTCTCATCTCAAGTTAGGTCGACTGATTGGTATTACTCTTATTCTATCAGGTACTAGCTATTCGCCGACGTTAATGGCTCAACCTCAGATGTCGGGTATTAATCAACTAAGCTTTCACGATGCTAAATATAATAAGGCATTTGTCGGTAACGGGTTTCTTATCCGCCACAAAGGACAGGTTTACGCGGTGACGGTAAAACATGTTTTATTAGAAGCGAAAACACCTGAGCTTAAAAATGTCGATATTAAAGGTCATGTTAAAGAATGGCGTTTGCACTCCAATCTGTCCCCAGATAATTACCTGCTTCTTGGCGAGCTTATTAATAATGATCCACAAGAAGCCATCGATATGAAAATTCTTCAAAAGGACTGGCTGGTATTTAAAGTTTTGGAGAACCATTCGAATCTAGAAGTATTAAACCTGAGGCAGTCCCCACTGAAAACTGGCGAAACCCTTTCCGCTTTCGGTTGCAGTTATGCCAACAAAACCTCTTGCACCCAAGATGTCTATACAGGAGAATTTTTGGCAAACGCTGGAAATAACTTGAGGATAAAAATGCCCGATTTAGACCTATCTAAACTAAGAGGATTAAGTGGCAGTCCCGTCGTAGATGCGAAACAACAAGTCGTCGGTATAGTATCGAATGTTTTGCCTTCTCAATCTGGCACAGGATTCGACTTTGCTCCAGCTTCGTTAACCTATCTGAAACAGATATTATCTACTATTGATTAAACTCTTAAGATGGTGGCCGGTTTCCAATATTTCCGGCCTCTAATACTTCATTTTGTGTTCAATTTCACAATATGACCTTGGGTCATGTTACTGACGCACCACAACCTGTTGATTTAAAAAGCCTTAATGAAGTTAATGACAAAAGAAATATTTCCGTAAATCTAGGTTTTATTTTGAAACTCAGCGCTACCTCTAGCTATTTTCGTGGCAAATTACATCCATAAATTCAATCAAACACGGAAATTTGAAAACCAAGATTTGGCCCATTCAATCACGCCGTTCTTTTTCAGATTTACAGCCACAACAAAATACTGACTGAGCCGAAAGGTTAATAACGAGGTAATGAATAATGTCACAACTTACAGACTACACAATAAACATAAAACTTAAACTAAGCGCAATATGGGGTTCAGTCATGTCCCTGTACATTTACTGTGACTATTTCGATTTATATACACCAAACAAGCTGGAATCGATGATCAATGGCACTTCTTTGTTTGGCACTTTGAGTCAGGGCATTCTGCTAGGATTATCCTCAATACTACTCGTAACAAGCCTAATGATATGCCTATGCATTTTATTACCAGCTAAGATAAACAGGATAATTAACATTGTGGTCGGCGTAATTATGACCGTAATGTTAGCCTTGATCGTTTTTGCCTCTGGCTGGTATTTCTACCAAATGTATGCCGCGGTGGAATCTGCGTTGACCTTATATATCGCTTATCTGGCGTGGAACTGGCCAAAAGAGGAAGGATCAGAAAACGCCTAACTAGCGAGATAATTAACTAGAGCACTACCCAAACGGGGGTGCTCTATTTTTGCTTACACTATAAAGTCCGGTCATGAGCCAAACTTGGCTAAGTTGGGCATCATGTTAGCGACACTTGTTTCATCCAGTTCGTAAAATTTTTGGCTTTGCAAATTAACTTTTGGCAGAACCGAACCACTTTTCCATGTATTCAATACATAAAGCTAACTTGGCTGGCACATAGTGCCTTGCCGGATAAAGCGCATAAAGTGTTAACGGCGTTTTTTTGCTTTCTTCCAGTATCTCAACAACCTCCCCTTTTTGAATTGCCTCGTTACATACAAAATCAGGCAAGAAGCCTATGCCTAGCCCCTTTTTTATCGACGCCAACATAAATGGTGTGCTATTAACTTTCAAATTGCCCTGAATTTTTACACCACCATCGATTGGCCATTCATTTTTACTATTAAAGTAGCTATACACAAAACAGTTGTGATGTACCAAATCCGCGGGTTTATTAATAGTAGCGTGTTTATTCAGGTATTCGGGTGAAGCACAAACGCGATAGTTAAACGTTGTGAGGGGCCGTCCAATGTAATTTGAGTCCAATGTCGTGCTCGAAGCTCTAAAACCCAAATCAAAACCATGCTCGACTAAATCAACGGGTTTGTCTCCTAAGTGAATATCGAGTTCAACTTCTGGGTGTGCCAGCATGAAGTCGGCAAACATGTCAGATAGTTCGCTGATCCCTAATGCCATAGGCGCATTGATTTTGAGTTTGCCACGTAAATTGCCCTGTAAGTTACCAATAAAGGCATCTGCATCATCAACCTTGAGCAAGATCTCTCGAACCCGTTGCAAATATTCCTGCCCGGCATGGGTCATCTGCACATTACGTGTGGTCCTATGTAATAGACGGACACCCAGCTCCTGCTCTAGCCTACCTATCTCTTTACTAATCATGGATTTAGACGAGCCATTATGCTCCGCAACTTTGGTAAAACTCCCCAAGTCCGCCAATTGCACAAACAACCCCATTGCTCGTAATTTGTCCATTACTTTCCTAACAGCCAACCATTATTCTCAATATGAGAACAGTATATGCACATTGTTGATATATATGAACTAACACAACAAGTCTAGGATTAAGCCATGAACTTTAGCGCGCTTTGCAAAATTCGCGCATATGAAACTCAAAAGCCAATAAGGAAAACAAAATGTACACACTTTACTTTTCACCTGGGGCCTGTTCCCTTGCAACTCAAGTGGTGTTAAACGAACTAAACCAAGAGTTTAACCTTGTAAACAAGCAGTCTATTCAAGACTTCCAAGCGATTAATCCGGTAGAGGCAGTGCCTGTATTGTTATCGGAAGATCAAACCTTGACGGAAGGCGCAGCCATTATGTTGTTTCTTCTAAATAAACACCCAAGTCACCTATTTCCGGAACAGCCGCAAAATCAACAAAAAGCCATACAAAACATCATGTTTGCTAATGCCACTATGCACCCAGCATACAGCAAATTGTTTTTCCTTGAACAAGTCGTAACAGACCAGCACACAAAACATGAAGCCATGAATCACGCTGCGGATGCCATCAATGCACTATGGCAAGTAGTAGAGACTAAATTAGATCAGCAAAGCTTCTTAGGTGGCGAACAACCTTCGGCGGCAGACATCATGCTGACCGTGTATTCACGTTGGGGTGCCTATTTTCCTGTGGACATCAAGTTAGGTGAAAATTGTGAACGTATGGTCAATGCCATCCTGCAAAGGCCTAGCTTCATTAAGGCCTTGGAAAATGAGAAGCAAGCTGAAAATCAATCCCAAACAATTGATTAAAGGGGTAATCCTTATGACCTTACAAAAAAACAACGATGACAAGCATCGAGTTGAAGAGATAGTAAACACCTACTTTGATGCTCTGCACCATGCAGACGTCGACAGGTTGCAAACCATCTTTCATCCAGATGCGTGGCTAAAAACGCCCAACTCACGCCGCTCTCTGGACCGATGGCTAACGGATGTGGCGACACGTCCGATTCCAGCAGAGCTTGGGCATGCCAGGAAGTATCAGATTTTGAGTCTGGATTTGGTTCGGGATCAGGCCATGGTCAAAGTGAATTGCCCTTTGTTTGAGCATAACTACGTCGACTTTTTGGGTCTTTTAAAGGAACAGGGTGAGTGGCGAATTGTAAACAAAATGTATACCGACCTTGCGTAAGTTAATCATCATAAAAGAGGAATCAAAATGCCTTACATTAAAGTTCAGGTGACCGATGAAAGTGTCACTAACGCGCAAAAACAAGCAATTATTAAAGGCTGTACTCAGCTCATGGTGGATGTACTCGACAAAAATCCAGCCACTACTTTCGTTGTCATTGATGAAGTAAATACAGATAACTGGGGCATTGGATTTAACCAAGTGTCTGAATTGAGGGCACCGAAGTAAAACTCAGTGTCGATATTCTAATCTGTTGAATGGTGGGGTTTATCCCATTACCCCATTTAGAGACCTAGTTGTATAAACAACTACAATTTAGTACTGGAAAGCCAATATGAATCTGACCAACACTACACCTCTATATGCCTTAATTATGTTCCTAGCGGGGATGGGAATACCCATCATGGCAGCAATGAATGCGAATTTATCCAGTAAGTTACAAAGCCCAGCCCTAGCTACTTGTATCCTTTTTTTGGTTGGCAGCTTTTTCGCTGCATCTTATTTATTTGTTTCGGGCGATATTTCTAATATCAATGCAAGTACCAGCATTCCGGCGCACCTTTGGTTCGCTGCGGTTTTTGTCTTGTTTTACATATTATCTGTCAGTTGGCTAGCACCTAAATTAGGAATTGGGAACGCCATTGCACTAGTTTTGGTTGGGCAGTTGATATCTATGGTGACAATTGACCATTTTGCTTTATTTGGTGCTAACCAAATTGAGTTTAGTGTGCGGCGACTGTTTGGGCTCGCCTTTATGATTATAGGAGTCTTACTGACTGTACGGAAATCATGAATGGCAATGAATGTTCTTTTGCGAATGGTTCTTATTGAGATTACAATTGATAACAATTCTTCAATGGAAATGCCGTATGCTTAAAGAAGACGGTTTTATCAAATTTAGGGACAAAATAGTTTATGTATTCATTCCGATCAATTCACGAAGTTAGATGGGTTAAACTCGCTACAATCAGCTTCATATCTACCCTATTACTGGCCTGTAGCGCCGAAAAAAGCAAAGATCCGGACGATCTTCAGGGTTATACAGCTGAGTCTGCTATAACGGATTCAACAGATGTAGCAGCACCCGCCGTCGATACTGATAATACAACCCTTGTGCATGCGACCGACGGTATGGCCGTTGATGAAGGGCAAACAACCGAACCAGAACAAACCACCGAAACCGAAGAAGCAGTAAAAAATTTCTTTTATTTTTCATATGACGATTCAGCCAGCACCGCATCGCATAATTTGGCTATGTTTGGTTTAGATAATGATGTGCTCCCTGTTTCCAGCCTGGGCAAACCCTATGAGTTTTTAAATTCAGAGTCTTTTTCACATTTCGAATCAGAAGAAATACCGCCTTTCACCATATCCATGGGAGTGCTAAAAACAGAGTCCGAATCGCTGGATGGTGATGTCACCTACGACTACCATTTTGGTGCCCACGTTTCAGGACCAACTGTAACTAATGACGAGCGTGACAATGTCGTTTTAACACTCCTTATCGATGTTTCTGGTTCAATGCAAAGTCAATATAGCCAATTCATCATTCAAGATGAAAACGTTAAAAGCTTGTTAAGCGTCGTAAAACACGGGCTTTCGCAACTTAGCGACACGTTAAAGGCTGAAGATGTTGTTAACCTAGTTACCTTCTCCACAAGCGCAAATACGGTGTTAGAAAATTGGCAACACGGAGACAATCTGAGCACATTGCTGACGGCCATCGACACACTACAAACCATTGGTTCAACGAATTTAAATGCAGGTGTGGAATTGGCTTATGAAGTCGCTCATCGAACTTATGATCAAAATAAGGCCAATCGTGTAGTCATACTGACTGATGCCCGCGCTAATAAAGGCGAAGTTGATGTTAATGTGATTAGTGAAAATACTGTCATTAACGAACTGGAAGGCATTCAGTTTTCGGGCATTGGCATAGGCGATGATTTTAATCATACCTTTTTGAACCAGCTTACCGACGCAGGTAAAGGCAGTTATTTTTCGATGGTAACGCCGCAAGACGCACAGCGTATATTCAGTACTGGACTGCCATCGTTAATCAATGTTGCGGTGGAAGATGTCGTATTTAAGCTGACATTCCCAGAATCACTGACTCGAACCTTAAGTGCCGCTGAAGAAAGCTCCACCGAGCAATCGGATATTCAAACAACCAACTTCTCCTACAATACCAGTCAGTTTTTCCTCGAATCATTTGGTGCTGAAGCACTATTGGCGGACGAAGAAAAGTTTGTTTTAGAGGTCGAATATATCAATAAAGAGTCTGGAAAAAATGAAATCATATCAATTAGTCAAGACTTAGGTACCTTAATGGCAAAAGGGCAACTAGAGATTATGGAAGCCATGTTTGTCAGAGGACTGGCCCTGCTAATCAAAGGTGATGTAACTTGTGCTCAACTAGAACATTATCAGACTTACGCTCAGGATCTTGAGTCTGAAAAAATAGATGCTTACCAGAAGAGAATTAACACATTTTGTGATCTAAAAGCTTTATAAGCAAACGCAGAAAAACACACGTGGAAGCTCAAACCATTGAGCTTCCAGCTACTAGCAAATTACCCCAAGTATTCAATATTACTAAAGCGAAATATCACGCTGTATATTGAGTTTATTCAGTATATTTAGGGAAGTCCCCTTGTTAAACGCCATACAGAGAGCCTTCACGCTAGACATCTTAAATTCCATATGTCTTTTTACTTCAGACATGGTTAAGCCCCACAGGCCTAAACGATATTTTAATGCTTCCTCAGTATCTAAGATTAAATCGACTCTGCCATTTAAAAGGGTTTTAACATTAACCGCGTCATCAGAGCCACTGTTAATGTGTAATTGTTCATAGATCGGGTTTTTCAACAGTTCCTTAGAAGCAAAAGAGTCGCGAGTTACACCTAAAGTATAATGCCTCAAGTCATTCAAAGTATTAACGTTGATGCCTTGTCTGGTAGATTTGGAATAAACATACACTGGCACAGGATCCATAAGGGGGCAATACCAGTAAAAGTGACTTTCCCTTTCTTTCGTTCTGTAAATCGAATAAATGGCAACATTCGACTCATTTTTTGCTTTTTGATAAGCTCGGTTCCAAGGTAGTAATTCTAACTCGTAATGAATTCCCTGATCGGCTAAAAGCTGCTTCACCAACTCTGTTGTCAATCCATTCACTTGGCCGTTTTCATCTAAATAGCTAAAAGGCGGCCAGTCCTCGGTCACCACTGTTAGTTTTGTTTCTTCGGGCAAGGCGACAACATGCTTAGTTGCGATCTCTGCGGAGATTTGGCAATTTTTTGGCAACCAGTTTTTAGTCGAGGTTGAAAAAGCTTTAAGCCAACGCTCGGAAGCCTCATCTTCAGTAATTCCTTCTGAACTTGCCAGCGCGGACGCCTCCGCAATCATGTAGTTACTCAAATTTAGATTTTCTATAAATCGATTAATACATGGATAAGATTCCCTCAAGCCAACCCATTTCGCTTTTTTCAACCAACCATTTTTCGGATTGCCACAATCATGGGTCATTTCACTATTAACGCCATGTTTCGGATCAATCTCACATTTTTTTGAATATGATGGAAATTCAACAAAACGTCCTTCAATCCGGTTGTCGACCCAGTTAGGCGTCCAATTTAACATCAGGATTGGCTGCTGAGACTTTTTAGACGCACGCAATAATTCCCATAATGCCTTGTCATCTTGAACACGTTGAATTTCAAAGTTTAACCCTAAGCTGCGAATAAGCTCGGGATCGTTATATTCCCAGGGACCGGTAAAATAAGTGCCTTTTTCCGATTGGTCAGTCGAAAATATATGCGCACATTTTTTAAGTGCTCGCCAATCAGGTAATTCAGGACATAACCGCTCAACCCAATATGGATACCACCACTCTTCTCGGACGGTCGCAGAATGCGTGCCCGCATCTTTAACATTAGGGTATTTTTGAAAAACGTCGGCCATGGAGGGTTCCCAGACTTCGACTTGAAAATGCAGCTGGCCTCTCGAAAGTGCCCCCCACTGCTTGTCGGAGTCAATCTCAACATATTGGACATCAACGCCTTGATGTTGAAGCAAGGTACCAACCGCTTTAGAAATGACACGTTGGCTTGCCCAATTATTTAGTGGAATATTGATCGTTTCACTTACACCGTAAAGTGGAAATATAAACAACAGAAGAACGAGCAATCGTAACAAATTAACGTTTTCCCATAAAACCTGTACTCAATTCATTAGAGTTCATCGCGTTATTGAATGCAACTAAATAAGTATATGCCAAACCAAAGATAAGACCACATGTGTCCAACGGCCCCATCACTGTCAGACACATACAAATTTTAGTAATAGCCAGAATTGAGTTGGAATAGAACAGGCTTTTGCTATACATAACCTCATAAGGTGCCCATATTAATTCACTTCGATAACAACCTAGTGGTACAAATTTTTATGCTTCCTGAGCTCATTGAATATCAAAATCCCCCCGCATCGTGCTCAGGACTTAAACATGAAAAGGATCTGTATAAAACCTTCGGGTCGTATGTTACAGATCTCTTTTTGTTATCAATAGATAAGAAACCAGAAAGAAAAACGCCATCCAACCTGACGCCACCAATATGTCCTGCGCTCCAATGAAATCCTGAGTTTGCATTAACAAATACTTAGTGAACGGAAACTGAATTAGATTCCAACCCGCCTCCATTGGCAAGCTCTGCGCTAGTACAGGCATGTCCAGCCAGCGGTCAACCACTAACGCACTCAAGATAGGTTCAATGATGTAAACCCAAAACACCATAGTGGCAATGACAACGCCAGCGCGTTTAATCCATAAGCTTAATACGAAACAAAACATCAGGAAATAAACAAGCTGGAAGAAATAGGCAAATAAAAATTCGCTGTTGGTAGCTAATAGCGTCGCGTCAAAGGAAACGGAATAAGTCCAATTCAGTATCACACCAAGCACAAACAACATGGCCGTAGCTAGGATACTGAAAAATAAGATCAGACTTATTTTACTCAGCCAAAACTCTTTTTTACTAAAGCCGTCGATGACGTTTTGACGAATGGTTTTGTAATCAAACTCATTTGTGACGCTAATTATGACAACAAAAGAGAGAAAAACCGTAAACATCTTATAAACATAACTTAAGTTCTGCCAAAGGTCTCCATGATCAAATATGGGCCATGCATTAGGGTCCAACATAATATTCTCGGCAAATGCCATACCATTGGTCATCCACTCAAGTAATCTTACGCCACCAAAAGGAATCGAAATAAACGCCGTCAGCCATAAAACCACTAATATACGAAAATACTTGGCGGGCCAGAGTTTCGCTAACTCTATCTGTAATAACCTAATCATTTTGCCCCTCCAGAATTTCAAGAAAGCGTTGCTCTAAGCTCTTTTCGATGGTTTTAAGGTGAGATACCACCACTCCTCGTTCAATGAGCTGTTGGTTCAAACTCAAACTATCGAGTTCGTCGTCACCTTTCACCAAAATGATTTGCCCTTGCTCGATGACGTCTTTCACGCCAGAGATTTTTGTCAGAGCCGTTTTCAGTGCCGAATGGTTAACGCTGGCAATTTCAATGCTCGTGTTCTCGGCAAAATCTTCTGCGACAGATCCCTGATAGATGAGATTACTGTTTTGCAATACACAAAAGTCTGTGCATACCTTCTGAACCTCATCTAACAAGTGTGAAGCAAGAATAATGCTTTTTCCGGAAGCGGCGATATTGGAGATGATCTGTCTGATTTCGGCGATACCTTGGGGATCGAGTCCGTTAGTCGGTTCGTCCAATACCAGAACTTTTGGATCACATAAAAGTGCTGAAGCAATGGCTAATCTTTGTTTCATTCCTAGTGAGTAGGTTTCAAATTTATCGTCTTTTCTATCAAACAGATTAACTTGTTTTAAAACCGTTTCGATTCTGCTTGTTGCTGCTTGTTTAATTTTGCAAACAATATCCAAGTTTCTGACGGCGCTCATATAGGGATAAAAGATCGGCTGTTCTAATATGGCTCCGATGTTCTTTCTGATTTCAGGGGAGTTGCCCTGACCAAACCATGAAAACTCGCCTTCGGTTGGGTTTATCACGCCGAGTAACATGCCTAAAGTGGTGGTTTTTCCACTGCCATTTGGTCCTAACATGCCAAAGATACTGCCTTCCGGAATGCGCAGGTTAACCTTATTCACCGCGGTAAGCCTTCCAAAACGTTTAGTCAGGTTGTTGGTCTCAAGTATCATGATTCTTCTCCTTCTCGGCTGAATAGACTGCCGCTGCTCACAGACCCGATTAATTCATATAAGGAACGAATGTCATTGACCGACAAGTTTCGATAACTAATGACACCTGAAATATCTAAAAACTCTATGTTAGATTTTTGTTTGCGAAACAATACAAGTTGAGAAACTTCGCCATCTTCTGAGCGAACATATGCCCCCATATCATCTAAAATCGACGACAAGGATTCGGCTCCTTGTGCCGAAAATAAATCGTTTAATTCTTCAGCCTTTAATGAATGATGCATTTGGGTAATTTTTTGGTCGACTTGCTGCTGCGTTTCTAACGTCACATTGCCATAAACCACAAGATCAATTTCTTTCACCAATATTTGTAAACCCGGGGTATTTACTTGATTTACAAAGGCGCGGATAACGCTGCCATATACATATTGAGTAGTCGATTTGGAATTTTCCGCCAACAATAATTGCGTTGTCTCAGTTTGTGCGGTTACCGTTACTGGCAACAACAACATCATAAGTGACATCCAGATATAACTTTTTTTCATTCTTAGTTTTCCGAATCTAAATTAGTAAAATTCACCAGTTATTCGCGAATATTACCTATTTCAGGTTGGTTATTTAGTTACTCATGTCTTCACGAATAATTTACACAAGCCTTTGTCGTATAAGGCTTAAGCTTATTTATCCGTTTACAAAAACGATAGGTAACGTCGATTCATGAGAAATTGATGAGCAAGATATTGACCAATCGAGTTACCACACGGCAAAGACGTGGCTATCGTTTAATTTAAGATGAAGTGGATGACGTAAATTGATGTTATGTGTGTTAAATTTGCCACAAAATTTAACGTACTAAATACTGAAACTAGACACTCTGGTATACATCTAGCAACGCAGTAGTAATTTTCCCGTTCAGAACAATCAGCAGAGTTTCATTCACTTAAGGCACATTTCATGACTAACAATGACATTTTAAGACGGCTCAGATATTGCCTTAACTATAACAACCAACAAATGTTGGCCGTGTTTGCGGCTGCGAAGTTAAGAGAAATCTCCCATCAGGAATTATCGTTTTGGTTAAAAAAGGATGATGACGCCGATTACAAGAGTCTATCCGATGTAGACTTAGCAACCTTTCTCAACGGGTTGATCAATCAAAAAAGAGGTGAAAAACCAGGCACCCCTCTACCAGCCGAAAAAAAGCTGAACAACAATCTGATTTTCAGAAAACTCAAAATTGCTTTTAACTTAAAGTCAGATGAAATCCTCGAAATCTTGTCTTTAGCTAATTTCAGATTTAGCGAACACGAACTGAGTGCGCTTTTTCGAAAAAGTGATCATAAACACTTTCGAGTTTGCAAAGATCAAGTATTAAGAAACTTTCTAATGGGCCTGCAACTTAAGCTGCGCCCGACCAACCCCCAAACATCGAACTAACTCTATTTTAATAAGGATATTTGAATGAATTTTCGCAACAAACTTGCCTTCATCTTAGCCACAACGATTACCTTGTCAGGTTGTGTCATCGGCAATCAATATGGCCACAGTGGACGCGACGTGGATGTGACATTAGGCAACATTGAAGTTGAAGACGGCGAAAATGCCGGGCACCTGGATACGGTAAACGGCAACATCGACATTGGACGACAAGCCTTGGTTAAATCTGCCGAGACGGTCAACGGCAACATTGTAATTGGCGATGATAGCAGTGTTGGAGACCTTGAAACCGTAAATGGCAGCATAGAACTCGGCAAAAATGTCACGGTAAATGGCGCCATAGAAACCGTAAATGGCGATATAGTTGTGGAAGAGAACGGTCGTGTCACCAGTAACTTGACCACCACTAATGGTGACATCACCTTAGCGTCAAAAACGCATATAGAAGGCGATATCATTTTTGAGCACTCAAAATGGGCTTCCATGTTCGAAAAGCAAAATCACCGCACTTTAGAGATCGCTGCCGATGTAACCATTGATGGCTACGTTTACCTGTATTCTCCTGTTAATTTGTCATTGCCATCTTCGTTTGATAAAGAAAAAATCAAACGTCGTTATGAAGGTAAAAAGTAGTGGGTGATTTTCATATCTAACTTATCTTCTTTGCACTGTTAGATATTCAGTTTTATAAATAAACCGACAGGTTTAGCTAAGTTCTTTCAAATAATGAAAAACCCGGCTATTCAAAGATTGAATAGCCGGGTTTCTTTTATGAGCTGTGTTTATTACACTACACCGTAAGCTAACATAGCATCGGCAACTTTAACGAAACCAGCAATGTTGGCACCTTTAAGGTAATCAACACCGTTTTCACTTTCACCGTATTTCACACACTGGTTGTGAATTGAACGCATGATCTCCTGAAGCTTGGCGTCAACCTCACCGCTCGTCCATGAAATACGCATGCTGTTCTGTGACATCTCCAAACCAGAAATCGCAACGCCACCAGCGTTTGCCGCTTTTGCTGGGGCAAACATGACTTTGTTTTCATTGAAGTGGTGAACCGCATCAATGGTTGATGGCATGTTGGCACCTTCAGCAACAACTTTAATGCCGTTGTTAACCAAGTTTCGCGCATCTTCTAATTCAATTTCGTTCTGCGTAGCACATGGGAATGCCAAGTCTGCTGGCACGTTCCATGGTCTTTGTCCTTCAAAGAATGGAACGCCGTACTTATCTGCGTATTCTTTGATTCGGCCTTTTCTATTAGTTTTAAGATCGATAACAAATTCAAGTTTTTCGCCATCGATACCGTCTTCATCAAGAATATAACCACTTGAATCACTGAAGGTTACAACTTTTCCACCTAAGTGATTGATCTTCTGTGCAGCATACTGTGCAACGTTACCTGAACCAGAGATAATACAACGCTTGCCTTTCACACTGTCGCCAATGTGGTTCAACATATTTTCAACAAAATAAACGGTACCATAACCTGTTGCTTCCGTTCGTATTAAGCTGCCACCAAATGAGATGCCTTTACCAGTCAAGATACCCGCAAAGTTGTCATTAATACGCTTATATTGACCAAACATGTAACTAATTTCTTTACCGCCAACACCAATGTCGCCTGCCGGTACATCCATGTTTTCACCGATGTATTTTGACAGTTCTGTCATATATGCCTGACAGAAACGCATGATTTCACGATCTGAACGACCTTTAGGATCAAAGTCACTGCCGCCTTTACCCGCGCCCATAGGTAATGTTGTTAGGCTGTTTTTGAATTGCTGCTCAAAACCAAGGAATTTCAAGATACTTAAGTTAACCGTTGGGTGGAAACGCAACCCACCTTTATATGGACCGATAGCATTGTTGAACTGAACTCGATAACCACGGTTAACGTGCACATTGCCGTTATCATCTTCCCAACTAACGCGGAAAATAATTGTCCTGTCTGGCTCGGTCATACGCTCCAAAATAACACTATTGAAGTACTCTTTATGTTGGAACATGAAAGGAACAACACTTTCTGCTACTTCTTTTACCGCTTGATGAAATTCATACTCATGAGGATTTTTTCTGATGAGTTCGGCCATGAAGCTTTCTAGATATTCTTCCGGGGTTTCGAATTTACCGTAAAGATGGGTACACATTTTTCTCGCCTTAAATTCAAAATGCATATCTGCATTTCATTTGTGGTTAGGTAGACATTCTATTTTCACTAAAATGAATTAGCTTGGGTTTGAGAAGTCGCTGATTAGTTATTATTTTTTATGGCAACGTACTTCAAGCTTTATCGAGTTACAGGAGGAACAAAAAAACATGTTTTTTGTCACACTAGACACATGAAAGCAGCCCCAATATACGGTGCAAAGAGCGACAAATAAAGCACTTAAGAAGTGGTCCACCCAGTTGGAATAACTACAATAAAATCAACAACAAAGGCGGAGCGAATGAGTATCAACAAAGACTAAATTTTTATTCAAAAGCAAAACCTGAAAGTTGAGTGGGAATATTACAATTTAACCAACAAAATCAACTGTTTTGATTCCTTTTTATTAGGTTCAAACAGGTTAAATAATTATCAACTTTTAAACCATTGTGGACAATTTGCTTACTAATCGACTGAACCCCCGTTAATAAAGGGAACTCCCCTTTCTAATAATCAAAAGGTCGTACAATGAAATTTTTACCCTTGTTAATCTCGGCAATATGCAGCGCTTCTTGTGACTACGTTTTAGCGCATGAAACACAGCCAGTTGTATCTGCCGTAAAACAATCATCGGCAATTGATGAATCTCGAAGAGCAAATACACTCTTTGATCAGATATATATGGAAAGGGTGAATCGCAACCCGACCAGACAAACGTCCATGGGATTAAAAACCAACTACGATAAATGGAACGACCTTTCTGAGGAATTTGTCTCTCAGGAATTTCAGCACGCCAAAAGCAACCTCTTGCGCCTGAAAACCATTGATACAAGCCAGCTAGATCCTCAAACACTTCTAAGTTATGAGCTATTCAAACAAGAGCAACAACAACGCATTAACGATTATAAATGGCGTCATTATGAATACCCGGTAAATCAAATGTGGGGCACTCATACGCGTATACCCGCGTTTTTGATTAATCGCCACTCAATTCACAGCGTCGCCGACGCCAAAGATTATATAACCCGTATCAAAGGAGCAGAGAAACTTCTCTCGCAACAGTTAACACAATTAAAAACAAGTGAAGACAAAGGGATTATCGCCCCTAAGTTTGTATTCAAATACGTGATTCAGAGCGCTGAGAATATCCTAAACGGTATCCCTTTTACCAATGGGGCAGACAGTACAATTCTGGCAGACTTCAAAGCCAAACTGGACAAAACTGATATAACTGAAGAAAAAAAAGGCGAGTTGATAAAACAAGCGAAGCAAGCTCTATTGACCCATATTTATCCCGCTTATCACAACTTTATTAGTTACATTAAAAAGCTGGAAACGAAAGCAGATAATGTAGCAGGCGTCTGGAAACTACCGGATGGCGAGCACTACTATAATTATGCACTTCAGCGCACCACTACGACTACCCTTACCGCCGATGAAATTCATCAAATTGGTCTCGATGAAGTTAAACGCATTCACCAAGAAATGCGCGCCATTATGAAACGAGTAAATTACGAAGGAAACCTGAAGTCATTTTTTGAATTTATGCGACACGACCCTCAGTTTTACTTCCCAAACAATGAGGACGGCAGACGCCAATATTTAAACAAAGTTCAGGGATTGATTGGAGTTATGCAGTCCCGACTAAGTGAAGTCTTCACAAAACAACCAAAAGCGGAGCTTGAAGTAAAACCAGTAGAAGCATTTCGAGCAGCATCAACTAGCAAAGCGTTCTACCAAGGCCCAACTCCTGATGGCTCACGGCCTGGTTCTTATTATGCAAACTTGTACGATATGAACGCGATGCCAAATTACCAAATGGCTGCACTGGCTTATCATGAAGCGGTACCTGGTCATCACATGCAAATAGGATTGCAAATCGAACTAGAGAACTTACCGATGTTTCGGAAATACGGTGGTTACACGGCCTACACTGAGGGCTGGGCCTTGTACTCGGAATTGTTACCGAAAGAGATGGGAATGTATCAGGACCCATATTCCGATTTCGGCCGACTAGCGATGGAGTTATGGCGAGCGTGTCGTTTAGTAGTCGACACCGGAATTCACGCAAAAAAATGGACTAAGGAACAAAGCGTAATCTATTACTTGTCTAACACACCAAATCCAAAATCAGACGTAATAAAAATGGTCGAACGCCATATTGTCGATCCTTCGCAGGCGACAGCGTACAAAATTGGTATGATGAAAATTGTTGAACTTCGGAAGCGCGCCAAAACACAATTGGGTGACAAGTTTGATATTCGCGAATTCCATGATGTGATTCTTAGTAGTGGGCCGGTGCCCTTGAATATCTTAGATAAACAAATAGACAGCTACATACAACTAACCAAGAAAAATACTTAACTGCAGGAAAAGGAGATTATTTGCGAATAGTCTCCTCACCTCACCAACGCTCAATTAATACGCCTTTTTCAACACAAGGACTAATGAAACAGACGGCCGTAATAATTCAAATCAACAATGTCACCATGCAGTGTCTTGTATTCTCTGCGCAGGGTGCCTTCCAGCTCAAAACCATTTTTGATGGCAATATTCACACTGGCTAGATTTTCAGGTGCAACACGGCAAAAAACTTTCTTTAAGGCATACTTTCTTGCAACAAATTCGGTAACAACTTTAACGGCTTCTGACATGATCCCTTGTCCAGCATAACGGGCATCAATGCAATAACCAATTTCCGCTTTTGGTATCGCCCAATCAATGTTTTTGATATCGACAAGACCAATAAACTTTTGAGTCGCGGTGTCTATAACAACAAATGGGAAATAACTTCTGTCTGCCATTCTCAGTTGAACCTGTTCACAAAACCTTTTAGTTTCTTCCAATGTGTTTGTTTTAGAAACTATCCCCACAAAAAACACTGCAAGTTGCTCACGATTATCGTCTATGAGCTGAAAGAAGCTTTGATATTTTTCTGGGTTAAACATTTCAATCGCGTATCTACCTAAACCGACTTTGGCTTCTAAATCATTCAACATGTTTTACTTCCTTACGCTACTCTTACTTGAGTCACATTCTGTTTTTTAACGTTTTGATAAATCAATAATCCACTAACAAGTAAAATGGAGCTAGTTACCAGAAAAAACTGCCCTAGCTCAACTACACTTGTTACCCAGTATTTATTTACTAATACGGCCAGCGATGAAAAGAACAACATATCAACGGCTCCGCATAACGCATTTACACTGCCTGTTTTATCTGCAAAAGGCTCTATCAAGAGGTGCAAGCTATGGGTATAAAATGCGCCAGCACATATCATAAAAAGGCTATAACTCAGCAATATATTGACCAGCGAAAACGGCAGCAGATAAAACCCAAAACCCGACAAAAACAACAACGGCATAAACAGCAGTATTTGTGCCGGGTAACTTAATCGTAAATGCAGTGCCTTCGCCAAACTCGTTCCTACAATGAGTCCTATCGCTGGTATCGTCATGGCGACACCATACTCTTGCGCCGACAAGTTCAATTCGAGCTGAATAATGAAAGGCAAGCTCGTTGCTGAAGCCAGGTACAGTGTGGTTGGTAACCATTTAAACATGGCTGGCAAAACAAACTTAGAATCAATCATGAGTGTGCCAAACTCTTTAAACACGCTGATTTCTCTGATCCGTCGATGGCTCTCTTGATGTTTTGGCAGATAAAAATACCCTAAGTACCCAGCCCCGATCAGATAGATGGTCAAACTGCTAAATAACCCTGACCATTGCAATTGACTCGTTAAAAAGCCACCGATGAAAGGCGCAAATACGCTAATGAAACTGGCGGCAATGGCTAGAGTTGCCATCGCACTTTTACGTTTATTGCCAGTCAGATGGTCACTTAAAATGGTCCGACTAACAATAAGTGCCGCGCCAGCGCCAGCACCTTGAATGAAACGTCCAAAGGCTAATACCCATTCCGTACCAGCGAATGAACAAATTAATGACCCTGCAATATAAATATGTTGCCCAACTAAAAATACTTTTCGGCGCCCTACTGAATCTGACCATGGTCCATAAACTAATTGCGACAAACCAAATCCGATAAAATAGATCATGATGACAAGCTGTGCAGTGGCGCTATCCAAACCAAAATGCGCAGCTATGGCTGGCAGGGCAGGCATGAAAACTTGGCTGCCAAATTGAGCACATGCCAAAAGCACAATGGCTAAAAACAAATACATGTATTTACCTCCCTAACTTTCTGAATGAATGGCCAGTCTATTGTTTAATGCAAGGAACAAAAATGGTGTAATAGTTAAAACATTAAGTCCCATCAGGAACAAATATGGATTGGATAACGGCGACAAAGAGCTTTAATTTATTGGTGGAGCACGGTAGTTTTAGTGCGGCTGCCGTTATTGAGGAAATATCCGCTTCTGCCATGAGCAAACGAATTGATTGGCTGGAGAAACAACTGGGGATCAGTTTATTTGTTCGCACCACCCGGCAGGTCAATCTGACAGAAGCAGGCGTCGAATTTTTAGGCCGCTCTCGCAACTTCATGCAGCAATTCGACGACATGGTGAGCGAAACTCAACATTTTGCCAAAAAGCCCTCTGGTGTATTACGTATTGCAGCCAATTCCGTTGTCGGCAGCGCGATATTAATGCCCTGTATTGAGGAGTTTTTGCAGCTTTACCCGGATGTCACCTTGCACCTTGATATCTTGCCATTTGGAGAGTTTCCCGACTTAGATCATGATCTGGTTATTTGCCGTAAATTTGATGACTTTAACTCAACCGCACACAAGGGCACTAAGCTGATCAACTACCGCATAGGTTTATACGCTGCGCCGTCCTATTTGGAAAACAATCCGCCTATTACCAAGCTATCCGATATTCAAGACCATAAAATGATCATGACGCATTTTTATCGAAAACTAGGAAAACTAGAAATGGCAAACGGAGAGTCCTGTTCGCTTTCCAACTACAACTTCATCTCCGACAATGTAGAAGCACTTTTATACGCCGCCACCAATGGTATGGGGCTATTTTTTGCCACGCCTCTGTATCTAAAAAAAGAACTTGAGAAAGGTTCTTTGGTTCGCGTATTGCCGCACTTGAAGGGCCAAGAGATGGAACTTTGGGGCTTCTACCCAAACAAGAAATACATGCCGACAAAGAGCCGATTATTTTTGGACTTTCTGAAAAACAAACTTACAAACGCTATCGTGTAAAAACCTTGTCTAGCCTGTATATTATACCAATCTGCATAAAGAATTAGTCAGTTCAGAACTTCACCAGAGCTGCGAGAATAATCGAAACTTGTGCAGGTATAGTCGTTCTACATCAAATAAGTTTTGGGCGATTATCGCAGCTCTGGTGAGTTCCCAAAGGGCGAGTTTAAAAAGCTTA
>Ga0213831_1000206_pt1 | contig 64092 bp, 54 predicted proteins | sample SWATP12_FD_163421 | JGI IMG/M metagenome (GOLD analysis project Ga0213831, IMG submission 163421) | Coastal seawater microbial communities from Marineland, Florida, United States - SWA TP1 #2 | ecosystem: Environmental > Aquatic > Marine > Coastal | place: USA: Florida | collected 2016-08-06 | reverse complement strand
GAATCTCTTAATGTTTGTAGGTTTACTTTATTGTCCGGAATTTGCGCTGTTCATGATACCGAGTTCATCCCAGATTGCATCCACCCGGTCTTTTACCGCTTGCTCCATAACGATGGGCTCGCCCCATTCCCGGTCAGTCTCGCCGGGCATTTTATTGGTGGCATCCAGACCCATTTTGGAGCCCAGCCCTGATACCGGCGAGGCAAAATCAAGATAATCAATGGGCGTATTTTCTATCATTACTGTATCACGGGCGGGATCCATTCGGGTAGTAATCGCCCAAATCACATCCTGCCAGTCGCGAGCGTTAACGTCGTCATCGCACACCACAACAAACTTGGTGTACATAAACTGACGTAGGAACGACCAAACGCCCATCATCACCCGTTTAGCGTGTCCGGGATACTGTTTTTTCATCGTTACTACCGCCATGCGATAGGAACAGCCTTCCGGCGGCAGATAGAAATCAACAATCTCAGGGAACTGCTTTTGCAGGATGGGCACAAAAACTTCGTTCAATGCCACACCAAGCACAGCCGGTTCATCCGGCGGACGGCCAGTGTAGGTTGAGTGATAAATCGGGTCTTTGCGGTGCGTAATATGCGTGACCGTAAAGACCGGGAACTCATCTACCTCATTATAATAGCCGGTGTGATCGCCATACGGGCCTTCCGGCGCTGTCTCGTCCTGTGCAATATAGCCTTCCAGTACAAATTCGGCACTGGCAGGTACCTGCAAATCATTGCTCACCGACTTTACGACTTCGGTTTTATCGCCACGCAACAGTCCGGCAAAGGCATATTCAGAAAGGGTATCCGGTACCGGTGTCACCGCACCAAGGATAGTGGCCGGATCGGCACCTAACGCTACAGAAACCGGGTACGGTTCGCCGGGATGGGTCTGACACCACTCGCGAAAATCCAACGCGCCGCCGCGGTGCGACAACCAGCGCATAATGAGTTTGTTTTTACCCAGCACCTGCTGACGGTAAATGCCCAGGTTCTGGCGTTTCTTGTGCGGGCCCCGGGTGACCGTGAGCCCCCAGGTGATCAGCGGCGCTGCATCGCCCGGCCAGCAGTGCTGCACCGGCAGTCGGGTGAGGTCTACCTCATCACCACTTAACACCACTTCCTGACAAGGCGCCTTGCGCACTTCCTTGGCAGGCATATTCAGAACCTGTTTAAACACCGGCAGTTTTTCCCACAGATCCTTAAGCCCTTTAGGCGGCTCAGGCTCTTTTAAATAGGCCAGCAGTTTACCGACTTCACGCAGAGCGGTTACCGAGTTTTGCCCCATACCCAGAGCTACCCGCTCTGGTGTACCAAACAGATTCATTAATACCGGAATATCAAAATCCACCGGGTTTTCAAACAACAGGGCAGGGCCGCCGGCACGCAGGGTACGGTCGGCTATTTCTGTCATTTCCAGTTTGGTACTGATTGGCTTGGTAATGCGCACTAAATCGCCGTTTTTTTCTAACTGACTGATAAAGTCGCGTAAATCTTTATACTTCATAGTTTGTGGCATCCCAGCAGCGTGCTTTGGGTTTTTATGATACCCATCAAAACAGGATTATTTTCAGGAGTATACCATTAAAGACCCTGAGCCGATCACTCCTGGGCGCCAATTCTGCGTATTCTTGCCAAAGGCCGTATACGCTGGTTGCGTTTTTGTTAATAAGGGTATTATATAAACATTGAGTGAAGGGTTTTAAAAAACCGGTTGGTGAGCGCTACATATCGTCATGACATGTTGGCTAAACAAGCGCATACTGGCTATACAAATAAAAGAGAATAGTTGCCTGGAGTCCTTATGGCTTTTTCACACGACGTCATCGAAGAGCTAAACCTGTTACTGAAGTTTCCTGCCGAAAGTCTGATGCAGGGTTTAAAAATTCACCATGATGCCACCCAATCCATTGTTGAGGCCGCAGCCCGGTTGTATTCCAAAGGCCTGATAACCCAGGTAGACGGTGGCTATCTTACCGATCTTGGTATTGATGTGGTAGAGCACACGCGGCGCATTAACAGCGCCATGAATATTAAATTTAATTAGGTTTTCGCCCCGCCGGCCGATAAAACGCCAAGAGGCGACGAGTTAGCTGGAAGAATGTGATATGCAGAACAAAGGTGGTTTATTAGTGATGCTCTCAGTCCTGTGGCTGGGAGTCGTTAGCGCAGCGCAGGCACAGGAGATTAAAGCGGTACAGCTTTATACTCAGGACGAGCTGATCAGTATGATCAACCGTAATGAGCATCTCGATCGGGTGGTGATGGATCGCTGCCAGTTAAACCAGGACATTGAAGCCCGGGCAGAAGTCCTCAAAGTACCTGCTTATCAGTTTTTATGGGGCGACATGCTGGCCTGGGGGGTTTGTGTTGAAGCCGATCCGGAAAGAGGCGTCGACTTTATGCGTCAGGCTGCCGACCAGGGGCTGCCGGCGGCACTTGAGCAGCTTGGTCGCTATTACAGTAAAGGCACGCTGGTGCAGCAAGACCGCAAACGTGCGGTAATATTTTTGCGCGAAGCATCAGCATTAGGAAATCTGAAGGCCCAGATGCAACTGGCCGAACTGTTTATCGACGGTTACGGCTCTCCCTATGATTATCAGGATGCTTATCAGTGGCTGTACAACGCCGTTACGGCAGACAAGCAAACCCATCAAACTATTGCTACCTACCTGAAAGAGCTCGAAAAGCTTATGCATCCCCGGGCAGTGAGGGCCGCAAGAACGCCCCTGGATTCTTAACCCCAAGGCTCATTTAAGACTGTAAAAGAAACTGCCGCAGTGCAGCTTGTTTCCTGTATACTTTAACAAAATCATAGGATTAAATGATATTTGGAACAGGGTAGTGCAGGTAAACCAACAGGAAATCGATGCCGTTGAAGCAAAGCTCAACGGGCAAAATGGATTAAAGGCGGCACTGGCCGTGGCGTTCTGGTCGGTACCCATATTAGTTCTATGGTACTGGCTTTATTTGTATGACGACCGCTTCGCACCGGTTATGCTGGCACTCAGTGGCGCGGCAATTGGAATTGTGGTGCGCCTCTACGGTCGTGGTTATCAACTTTCCTTCGCTGTAATAGCATTTCTGGCCCACCTTGCTGTGGTTGTGGCGGCTTTTATGTTTGGCCTTAGCCTTGGTGAAGGCCAATCGGTCCGGGCTTTTATTTTAGTGGGTCTGTACGGCGTTGGTGCCTGGTCGGCAGCCTACATCGGCAGGCTTACCATCCCTTTTGAGCAGCACCGGGCATTTTACCTTCTCACCGAAGAAGCCCCGCATAACAGCAGCAGGCGGCTGAGAAATCGTTGGTTTTTAACTACGCCGCTGGCGCTTGCAGGATGTTGCCTGACCCTCACCGTGTCTTTATTCGCTTTAACCGGTCTTGAGATTTTCCGCGCCACGCAATCCCATCACGAAAGCCGGATGGCCGAGCGCGAAGCCTTTGAGGCACGGGCAATTGATGTGACGTCTGCCTACCTTGATACGCTTTCGACCGACGAGGCAATGCGTCACGCTTTTGCTTTTTTTGCCGGACACCTGCCAAATAAAAGTGGCAACCGCTATACCCGATATCCAAAGTCTGACTACAAATCAAAGCGCGTCTTGACTTACCTCAGCGAAGAGCGCGGTAATGCGAGGGCGAAGTTTATTCTGGGTCGGCTTACTTATAACGAAAACGGCTTAACCCTGATTCAGCAAGCTGCCGACGAAGGCGATATTTATGCGAAGATTCATGTGGCATCGGAGTTTGGTTGTTATGGTGAGCCTGATAAAGCCACACAACTGCTTAATATGCTGGCGAAAATCACCGATGATAAAAGTGCACGGGATGAAATTTATTCGGTGTTAAGTGTGGGCTTCGAACAGATTTGTGCAGAATATCGGATCCCGGATTTTGCTCAGATGTATATTCGTTGAGCCCGGCATCAGATCTACAAAGGGCCCGATTAGGCCCTTTGCGTCAAATACTTAATTGACAAACCGCTCGGTGTGGCGGGTAAACACAGTGTAGTTTTCGTTGCTGATGTTACTTACATAGTGCCATTGGGTGGTGACCATGGAGAGCGTAAATGACATGGTCATATAGCCCCGCTCATGAAGATTACAGTAACTAAGATCGTCAATTAACAGGGGCAATGCATCGGCCAGTTGTTTAGCCTGGTCAGTACTTAGCCCCAGATAATCTTCCATGCCGGGAGACGAAACGCTCGGCGTGGCATACTCCATGGCTACGGTTTTACCGCGCTCGTCAGTCAGTTTATTTACCCAGCCATTATGGGTATCCCCGGCAATTACCAGTAAAGATTTTTGCGCATCCGAGAACAACCTGAGGACTTTGTCACGCTCTGCGGCATATCCATCCCAGGCATCCAGGTTGTAGGGGAGTTTGGTGGCTAAACGAGCCTGCTCTGCTTTGCTCAGGGAGACGCCCGCCTGTTGTTTTTTGAGCAGGCCAAGCAGGCCTTCAATGGCTCCGGCTACGGCTTCACGCTCGCTGGTCAGTACCTCAGCCGGATAATGCATTTTACCCATTAGAATTTGCTGCCCGAGCACCTGCCAACGGGCACTACTTTGCTTAACTTCACTGGCCAGCCAGTTGAACTGTGCGTTACCCAGCAATGTGCGATCCGGGTTATGCAGTGCCTGCATAAATGCTTTGCCGTCAAACTGCCCATCGGCCTGTTTATAATCGGCCATATTAAGCTGCTTTTCACGACCAATCACGCGCGTATCCAGCATGTAAAGGTTAACCAGATTGCCAAATTCAAAGCTGCGGTAAATCTGCGGGTTATCATCGCCCATAGGGGGACGAATGGGTAACCATTCGTAATAAGCCTGAATGGCTGCAGTGCGCCGGGCAAAAAAGTCGCCCTCGTCGGCTGAATGGTTCTGTGCACCCGACATATAGGTATCGTTGGCAATTTCGTGATCATCCCAGATAGCGATGAACGGTTTACGCTGATGCAGTAATTGCAGGCCGTTATCCTGCCGGTAAGTTGCATAGCGAAGCCGGTAATCCTTAAGCGTTAGCAGCTCCCCTTCATTACCCGGCATAAAGTCACGGTCTATGGCTTCTGCGTTGGCTGTGGCATAACCGCCTTTCGGGTATTCATAAATATAATCACCAAGGTGCAATACCACATCAACTTCACTATCCTCAGCGGCTGCCTTGTAAGCATTGAAGTATCCGGCCGGATAATTAGCGCAGGAAAAAACCGCAAACTTCAGCTTATCAATAACGCCCGTCGCCAGAGTACTGGTGGTACCGGTTACAGAAGCGTTTTCACTGGTAAAAAAGCGATAATAGAATGACCGGCCAGCGGGTAAATCCTGAACATCAATTTTAACGGTAAAATCGTTGTTGCGCGTGGTTTTTGCTACGCCGTCGCGCAGCGGTGAATTAAAGTCCGGCGAGGTGGCAATTTGCCAGCGTAAATAACCGCTGTCTTCATTGTCGGCCGGTACGGCTCTGGTCCACAGGATCACGGCACTGGTGGTAGGATCGCCACTGGCTACGCCATGGGTAAATTCAACGGCCGGGAAATATTCTTTGGTTTTGGGGGCCGAGGCACAACCGGTTAACTGGGTCGACAGAGTAAGACTACCGCCGAGTAAAGAAGAAAGTTTAATAAATCGTCGTCTGTCCATGGCGCTTTGATAACTGTAGGAAAAAGAATGCTCACTGTAGCGTAACTGGCGCAGCTTGCCTACCTTCTGTCGCCTGTCGTAATGCTTTTGCAATTTAACCGTAGCTGGACGATAGTTAGGATTACATTTTGGCTAATCAGTGAGGGCTGCACATGGAACTTGGCGCATTTTCGGTAAGCTTATCGGTAAAAGATATCCATACTTCAAAGGCATTTTACGAGAAACTCGGCTTTAGCGAGTCTGGCGGTGACATTAATCAGAACTGGCTGATTATGCGCAACGGCAAAAATGTTATCGGACTGTTCCAGGGCATGTTTGAGGGCAATGTGCTGACCTTTAATCCCGGTTGGGATCAGGACTGCCATCCCCTTGAGTCATTTACGTCGGTGCAGGAAATAGAATCAGCTCTGACCGATGCCGGTGTTATTCTGACCAAGAAAACCAAACCAGGTTCTGCCGGGCCTGAAAGCATTGCCATGATCGATCCCGACGGTAACGCTATCTTAATAGATCAGCATGTCTGACTTGCGGTAAACAAAACTGCATATCAGGCCAGTAGCATCGCTGACATATTTGTTTACAATCCTGTCTAACCGGTGACTGGCGCCTTGCGTCGCTTTTCTTTATGGTGTGCTGCGTGAAAATTCGTTCCGACAGTGCATTATCAGGAGCCGGGTCGGTGTGAAAGTTTCAACTCACTATATTAACGCTGCATAAGGTAACATTTTAATGAAAAAGCTTTTGATTGCAGGTGCGGTCTGTGCTGCACTGCTTGGCGGATGTGCCACAGAAAAAGCTCAGGCACCGGTCAGTCCGGTTGCTACGCCAGAGAGCGTAATGGTATCGCCTAACGACGACAGACAGTACGATACTTTTACTTTGTCCAACCAATTAGAAGTGATGCTGGTGTCTGACCCGGCAGCCGAAAAATCGGCGGCATCACTGAGCGTAAGTGTAGGTTTGCTGCACGATCCGATGTCACAGCAAGGCATGGCGCACTATCTTGAGCATATGCTATTCCTGGGCACTGAGCGTTACCCGGATACCAAAGGGTATACCGAGTTTATGACCGCCAACGGTGGCCAGCATAATGCTTATACCTGGCTGGATATCACCAACTACATGTTTAAAATCAATAACGATGCCTACGGTGAAGCGCTGGACCGTTTTTCTGATTTCTTTAAGGCGCCCAAGCTTTACCCGGAGTATACCGACAAAGAGAAAAATGCGGTCAATGCGGAATGGTCTATGCGTCGCGAGATGGATTACTTTGGTCAGTTTAAGCTGGCGCGGAGTCTGATGGGCGACCACCCGGCCAACCGCTTTCTGATTGGTAATCTGGAAACCCTCGGCGATAAGGAAGGCAGCAAACTACACACCGAAACGGTGAACTTCTACGAGCGTTACTACTCGGCCAACATTATGAAGCTGGCGATGATCAGCAACCGTCCGCTGGACGAAATGAAAGCGCTGGCAGAAGAATACTTCGGCAATATTGAAAACAAGAACATCGACAACCCGACCGTTGACGATAAACTCGACTTTGCCAAAGTGGGCGGCAAGCGAATTCATTATGTACCCAATGAAGACGTTAAAAAACTCAACATCGACTTCACCATCAGTGATAACAGCGATGAGTTTGCCACCAAACCTAACCAGTTCTTAACCTACCTGATTGGCTCTGAAATGCCGGGCACGCCGGCTTATCAGTTAAAGGCCATGGGGCTTATTTCTAATCTGTCTGCCTCTGCGTCGCCGAACATGTATGGTAACTACGGTTCGTTCAGCATCAACATCGACCTCACCGATGCCGGTATGCAAAACCGCGAAGCCATTGTGGCTGTGGTGATGCAGTATATCGACCTGATCCGAGAGCAAGGCGTAGACGAAAAATACTTCAGTGAAATTCAGACCAGCCTGAACAACCGTTTCCGTTTCCTGCAGAAATCCGATGAATTTGGCTATGTGTCAAATCTGGCGGCAGCGATGCAGGAAGTACCGGCTAAGTTTGCGGTATCTTCGCCGTATTACTATGAATCCTTTGATGCTGAGGCTATCCAGGAAGTTCTGGCACAGTTAACGCCTGAGCGCGTTCGTATCTGGTATATCAGTAAAAATGAGCCATCAGACAGCCAGCTTCACTTCTACGACGGTAAATATCAGGTTGATACCATTAGCGAAGAAGAAATTGCCAGCTGGCAGCAACCTGCGCAAATTGCGCTGAATTTACCGGCCGTCAATACGCTGTTACCGCAAGAATTTACCCTTAAGCCACAAACACCACAGGAAAAACCTGAGCTGGTGATTGATGAAAACGGCGTTAAGGTGTGGTCGTTCCCGAGTCAGGCATTTACCGAGCAACCGCGCGGTGAAATGACCGTTTATATCAATTCAGGTTTACCTGAGTCAGATGTTAAAGCAACGGTAATGACGGCTCTGTGGCAAGACTTGTACAGCCTGCAGCAAAGCGCGTTAATGACTGAAGCCGGTATTGCCGGGATGTCTTTACGCTTTAACGATGGTAATGGTATCAGTCTGGCCATTGGTGGCTTTACCGATAAACAGCCTGAGTTACTGACCAAAGCCCTTGATGCACTGGTAGTGGACGTTAACGAGCAGAACTTTGCCCAGGCGGTAGACCGTTACGTGCGCGGCTTACAAAACGCCGGTAAGAAATTTCCGTTCTATCAGGCGTTTGATGCTTATAACAACCTGATCCGTGAAGGTAACTTCAATACTGACGCACTTATCAGCGCGGCTGAGTCGTTAACGGTGGCCGACATGCAGGCGTTTATGCAGGCTCTGCTGAGTGAAAACCAACTGCGTATTTTTGCCTTTGGTAACTACGACAAGGCCGATCTGGACAATGCCGTAGCGTTAGTCAAAGGAGCGCTGCCGGAAAATCGCACCAGCGTAAATTACGATATGCGTGAATTCTGGCAGCCACAGGCTGAACAGACGCTGGTCTGGCAGCAGGATCTGAGTGTTGCCGATGTGGCACTGATTGATGTGATGGTTCACCCAACACCTGGTTTTGATACCCGGGCTGCTGGCACGGTATTGCGTGGTCACTTCAGAACCGTCGCCTTTGACAAGCTGCGTACCGAAGAGCAACTGGCTTACGCGGTAGGTGGTATGGCAACCAGCATTGGTGATTACACCGGTTTTGCCATGTTTATTCAGACCCCGGTGAAAGACGTAGCGGCTATGCAGGCGCGTTTTGATGAATTTAAAACGCAATACAAAGTCGCCCTGGATGCCTTAACCGAGGAAGAATTTGCCAAGTTAAAAACCAGTGCACTGGTGTCGCTGAAGGAAGCGCCTAAAAATATGCGTGATGAAGTGGTACCGTTTATTTCAGACTGGTATCGCGAGAAATACGACTTCGACAGCGAGCAGCAACTCATTGCGGCGGTTGAGAAAGTGACCCTGGAAGATGTTAAAGCGTTTTACCAGCAAACTATGCTTAACGACAACGCGGCACGGATCTCTGTTCAACTGCGAGGTACCAGCTTTGTGGAGCAACCTTTTGCAGATATCAAAGGGGCCACTAAGGTTGAGGATCTGGCCGGCTTTCACGAGTCGATGAAAAAACAATAAGCCAGCAGCACTTTACTGCAACACAATCAAAAACGGTGGCCTTTGCCACCGTTTTTTTATGCAGTGGTCCGTTATATACTAACGCCACTACAATTCTTCTATGCAATTGAGTATTTAATGAGCCAGATTAGTATTATACTGGCAGCAATACATCAAACCACAGAGTTTATATGACAGATGATCCGCACTACGAGCGGGAAAAAGCCAAGTACGACAATCCGGTAGCCAGCCGCGAATATTTGCTGGAAACCCTTAAAGAGCATGGCAAACCCATGACCTTTATGGACATTTGCCAAAGCGTAAATGCCCAGGACGAAGACAGCCGGATTGGTATTCAACGACGCCTGCGCGCCATGGAGCGCGAGGGGCAAATTCAATTTACCAAACAAAAACGCTATGCCGTTCTGCAACAGGAACAGCTTATCCGCGGGCGAATTATAGGCCACCGTGACGGTTACGGTTTCCTGCGTCCCGATGATAATTCCGGCGACTTGTTTATCAGTGCCGGGCAAATGCAAATGTTTATGCACGACGACAGGGTGGAAGCCCGTGAAAGCGGTACAGACCGCCGTGGTCGTCGCGAAGCCTATATTAATCAGGTGATAGAGCCCCGTAAGGAGCCCATTGTAGGTCGGTATTTTACCGAACAGGGCATGGGGATGGTTATTCCTGATGATAGCCGAATCAACTTTGAGGTCATTATTCCACCTGAACACGCACATGGGGCCAGACAAGGCAATGTAGTAGTGGTGGAAATTACTCAGCGTCCCCGTCGGCGGGTCAGCCCGGTTGGCCGGATAATTGAAGTGCTCGGCGAGCACATGGCGCCGGGGATGGAAATCGAAATGGCCCTGCGCACCTTCGATATTCCCCATCAGTGGCCTAAAGGCGTTACCCGCCAGATTGAAGGGTTAACCGACAGCGTTAAGGAAGAAGACAAAACCGGCCGCGTCGACCTGCGTCAGTTACCGCTGGTGACTATCGACGGTGAAGATGCCAGAGACTTCGACGACGCCGTATTCTGTGAGCCGCTGGATAACGGTGGCTGGCAGTTATGGGTAGCCATTGCTGATGTGAGTCAGTATGTGACGCCGGGCAGTGCCCTGGATGCCGAAGCGCTGGAGCGCGGTAACTCGGTGTACTTCCCTGAGCAGGTTATTCCCATGTTGCCGGAAGTGTTGTCGAACGGCTTATGCTCACTGAATCCTGAGGTTGACCGGCTGTGCATGGTATGTGAAATGACCATTAGCCCGGCAGGTAAACTGGAGAATTACCAGTTTTACGAAGCGGTGATGAATTCTCATGCTCGCTTTACCTACAGCAAAGTGTGGCAGATTTTAAGCGGTAACAAAGAGCTTCATCAGCGTTATGAAGAATTTGTGCCCCACCTGCGCCATTTACACGATCTGTACCGCGCGCTCAAAAAAGCCCGTGCTCAGCGTGGTGCCATTGAGTTTGAAACTCAGGAAAGTAAATTTGTTTTTAATGCCCAGCGCAAGATTGAAAACATCGTGCCCATTGAGCGTAATGATGCCCATAAGCTGATTGAAGAATGTATGATCATGGCCAACGTCAGTGCGGCCCTATACATTGAAAACAATAAAGCGCATTCACTGTTTCGGGTGCATGACAAACCTGATGCAGACAGACTGACCGCGTTCACCTCTTACCTCGGTGAAGTTGGGATCCCCCACAGTATTGTAGAGGGTGCCTCGCCGGCAGATTTTACTGCGGTGGTCAGTAAAACGCAGGGCCGCCCGGATCAGGAACTGATCCAGACCATGCTGCTGCGTTCTATGAAGCAGGCTATCTACGATGGCGACAATATTGGCCACTTCGGACTGGCGCTGGACGCTTACGCTCACTTTACTTCGCCGATTCGCCGTTATCCGGATCTGGTAGTGCACAGAACACTTAAATCTATCCTTAAAAAACAAGGGCAGACCGTTCATGGCGCTAAATCTTACAGCGAGGAAGAAGTCGAGCAATTAGGCGAACAGTGCTCCATGACTGAACGCCGTGCCGATGATGCTACCCGTGACGTCAGCGACTGGCTCAAATGCGAGTTTATGCAGGATCACGTGGGCGAAACCTTTGAAGGGGTGGTGAGCTCGGTAACCGGCTTTGGGATCTTCGTGCGCATTACCGAATACCATATCGATGGTCTGGTACATATTACCTCCCTCGACGATGACTACTACCGTTATGACGAAGTGAAACAAACACTCAGCGGCGAGAGCGGCGCCCGCCAGTACCGCTTAGGCGATCAGCTGGAAGTCAAAGTCGCGGCCGTGAATCTGGATGAGCGTAAGATCGATCTGGTGCTTGATAATAAGTGGTTGCGCTCCCAGGGCGGTAAAAAGGTTAAAGTGGTTAATAAGCGCAGTAGTGACGAAAAGTCGCCTGGCCGCCAGCGTCGTAGTACTAAAGACGGCGATAAAAGCGGTGGGAAAAGCTCAGGTAAATCACGACGTAAGCCAGCGGGAAAATCTGGCAGTACAGCGAATAAGCGCGGTAGCTCCAAGAAGGGGCGGCCGGCAAAAGGTAAGAAAGGTTAATGGCACAGCAAGAATGGTTATACGGTCTGCACGCTATGCAGGCGGTCATTGAAAACGAACCCGAACGATTGATTGAAGTCTGGGTATTGAAAGGGCGTGATGATGAGCGGTTGATTAATATTGTTAATCAGGCCCGTCGTTTCGGCGTATCGGTGCAGTTTTGCAACCGCAAAGTGCTCGACGATAAAGTAAAAGGTGAGCAGCACCAGGGCATAGTTGCCCGGGCTAAGCCAGCCAAAACCTTGGATGAAAGCGATTTGGACCAGTTGCTGGAGTCAACCCCTGTACCCTTATTGCTGGTGCTTGATGGCGTGACCGACCCGCATAATATCGGCGCCTGCCTGCGTACCGCCGACGCGGCCGGTGCACATGCCCTGATAGCGCCTAAAGATAAGTCCGGTGGACTTACCGGCACGGCCCGAAAAGTCGCTTGCGGTGCCGCTGAGGTGGTGCCTTTTATACAGGTTACTAATCTGTCGCGAACCTTAAAACAGCTGCAGGATAAAGGCGTTTGGGTAATCGGTACCGCCGGCGAAGCCGAGCAACTGATTTATGATTGCAAGCTAAGCGGCCCAATGGCACTGGTAATGGGCGCCGAAGGCAAGGGCATGCGCCGCTTAACCCGCGAAACCTGCGATGAACTGGTAAAACTCCCCATGGCTGGCAGTGTATCGAGCCTGAATGTGTCGGTGGCTACCGGGGTGTGTTTATACGAGATTGTCCGCCAGCGCGGCCTTTAAGGTATTAAGCGATGGAAAGCATAGCCCAGCTTGAACGGTGGATGACGGCCATTTCTGAGCCGCATATTGTCCTTGGCTATGGCAGCCTGATGAACAGTGACTCCCGTAGTCGTCATTCAGGTATTCCCCACGATGGCGTTGAAGTTGAGGTATTTGGTTTCGAGCGGGGTTGGATCACACGCTCTGAACCCGAACTGCAAACCTACGTTGGCGCCTATCAGAAAAAAGATGGCTGGCTGAATGCTCAGCTTGTGCCTACCCATCTTGATCCGGCGCTGCAAAAGCGGGAGCAGGACTACCGCTTTACGCCGGTGACCATCGACCAGTTAAACTTTGAACTGGCTGATGCTCTCACTGAGCGATTGATTGAGTGGTTAAAGCTGCGCGATATCTGGATTTGCGAGTCGTTAAAGATTGCGCCATCAAGCGCCGATTATCCGGTTCATCAAACCTACATTGATACCTGTCTGGCCGGTTGTCTGGAATTGGGCGGCGAAGCGGCCGCCCGGCGTTTTATAGCCTCAACCACAGGCTGGCAACATCATCGGGTTAATGATCGCGAGGCGCCTCGCTATCCGCGTGCGGCAGTGGTTAATCCGGCTTACTTTACGGTGATAGATCAGTTGCTGGAAAACCCGTCATGATCCTGGAGTCTGCGCGGCTGAGGCTGCGACGGCTAAGTCGGGATGATGTGGACTTTATTCTGGCGGTGACTAACGATAAACAATGGCTGACGTTTATCGGCGATCGCGGTATTCATAACAACGGCCAGGCCAGTCAGTATATAACCGTAGCCAGTGACAGCTTCGCTGCCAAAGGTTATGGCTTATGGCTGGTTGAAGCCATTGATGCAGAGGGCGATCAGCGAATTGGACTGTGTGGCTTTATCCGCCGCCCTTTTCTGAGTTGCCCCGATCTGGGCTATGCCTTTTTACCCCGGGGGCGCGGCAAAGGCTATGCCTGTGAAGCGGTAAACCTGGTGCTAAGCTGGACTTCCTCTCATACTAATGAGCTTCAGGTTAGTGCTATTTGCCGGCCAGATAACCATGCTTCGCTTGCAGTGCTGCAGCGAGCAGGGTTTGAGCGCATGGGAAAGCTATTTCAGCCACAGCAACTGCCTCACGATTTCTTTCTGCGCTCGCTGTAGCCGGCTTACTGACTTCGCCTGACCAGGCTATTTCAGCTTTAACTTCTGAGGTATATGCTATACTTTAGTAGATATTATTCTATATCTTATCGAACTCATTTAAGCAGGGAGCAGGGACGTCTTGGGCTTATTCGCATCCATCAAAAGCCAGCTAACCCTCATCAGCCAGCGTTATGGCAGAACACTAACGCTAATGGCGGTGGTGTTATTTTTGACCTTCGACTTCGTTGCTCTTTCGCTCAATGTCTGGCTGTCTTATCGCATTGAAGCGGCCGCCATCAATATCAACCTTTCCGGCCGACAACGGATGCTCAGCCAGCGTCTGGTGAAAAACCTGTTGATGATGGAAAACGCCTACACTAACGAAGAAGCTTATAGTGCCGCACTGGCAGAACTGCGCGAAACCTTTAAGCGTTTCGATCTTACTCTTGATAGCTTCCATCGCGGCGGACGAACGTTTTCGGCCGAACATAATGTCATTGAAGTGGCACCTTTAACCAGCGATGCCACTACCCATATAGTGCAACAGGCGTTATTGGAGTGGTCACCCCTCAGGCAAAAAATCAGGCAGTTGATTGGCCGTGAATACGACCATTTACTCCTGCAGCAGGCCATCGATGTGGCGCAGCGAAAAAACCTCACCTTACTTGATTTAATGAACAAGCTGACTGTTGAACTTGAACACGAAACCCAGGCCGAAGCCATGTCGATTCGCTTTTATCAGGGACTGGCATTTTTCCTGGCCATTATTAACTTTACTCTGGCCATTGTGATGTATCGCCTGCGGGTGCTTAAGGCAAATCACTCGGTGGATTTGGTTGATAACATAATGAATCAGGTTGCAGCCGGTATTCTGGTGGCTGATGAAAGCGGCAAGATTATCAGGGCAAACAAGCTTGTGGAAAACATGAGCGGTTACCTTATGACTGAGCTGCAAGGGCGTAAAGTAGACTCGTTATTGTACGAGTATGAAGGTGAAATGTATGGGATACGCAAGGTTGGTGATCAGTATCATTGCCAGGTGGAGGTCAGCGAAGTCCTGATCGGTAATCGTCCGGCAACTGTGTACACCATTATTGATGACAGCCAGCAAAAAGCCCAGCAGCAGGAACTCACGTTGCTGGCTTATCACGATCAGTTAACGGATTTACCCAACCGCCACCTGTTTAACGACCGCTTGTCGGTAGAAATGAAGCATGCCCTGCGCCGCAATGAAAAAATCGCTTTATTGTTTATTGACCTCAACGGGTTTAAGGGCGTTAACGACCGCTATGGCCACAAGTTTGGTGATTTATTACTGGGGCGTGTTGCCGTCAGAATGAAGCAAACCGTGAGGGATTCCGATACCGTAGCTCGGCTCGGCGGCGATGAGTTTACGCTACTGCTCACCGACATACAGTCTTATGGTATGTGTAAGGCGCTGGTGGATAAAATTATTGATGCGATTTGCAAGCCTTACCTTATTCAGGAAGTGCTCGTCGAAGTAGGAGCCAGCATTGGGGTGGCCTGTTTTCCTGACGATGCAACCAATGAGCAGGAATTGTTGAGTCTGGCGGATAAGGCCATGTATCGCTCAAAGGCCACTGGCGAAAGTTGTATTACCTTCGCCAGCGACTGGCTGTCACATAAGCCCGAAAAGCATCAGGTGGATCAGAACTGAGGCGGTAACAGGGTGACTTTTTCAATGATGATGCTTTCTACCGGCGCATCGGCAAAACCAATGGTTGCTTTGTATTCGGTTTCTACTTCGCCCATGGCGTCAACCACTTCAAAGCCTTCCACTACGGCACCAAAGACGGCATAGCCCCATGATCTGCCCGGGTCGAGGTTATCGTTTTCATCCAGATTAAAGAAGAACTGACGGGTGGCGGTATGCGGGTCGTTCTGACGAGCCATTGCAACCGAGTACATGGTATTTTTCAGGCCGTTGCCTGATTCGTTAAAGATGGCCGGATAAGACGATTTCTCTTCATAGTCCACAGTATAACCACCGCCCTGAACGATATAACCTGGGATAATACGCTGAAAAATGGTGCCTTCGAAACTTCGCTTATCCACATAACGCAGAAAGTTGTTTACTGTGATGGGCGCACGGCGACGATCCAGCTCGATGACAATATCTCCCATGGTGGTTTCCAGCTTAACCCGTGGGTAGTAATTATCAGGCTGGATTTGTGAACCGTCATCCGCCTCTTTTTTTGCGGCCTGAGCAGCCACGGTAAAAATCAGCAATGAAAATAGCAAAGCTCTTAGCATGGGTTATCCTTATCGTTTTGCAGCACTAAAAATGACAAACTTGTTCTGACTGGCAAGAGTAGTTACGCCGCCAAACAAGCGTTTAAGGGTATGGTAATAATCCAGGTGCCGGTTGGCTACCACTATCAGATGACCACCTTTTTCCAGCAGTTCATAGGCATCATGGAACATCTGCCAGGCAATATGATCGGTAATGGTATTCTGCTGGTGGAACGGCGGGTTACACAGCACTTTGGTAAAGCTGGGGCGGGCAGGCTGGTCGAGTAAAGATTCCAGACAGTTACTGGCTACAAAGCGGCACTGGTTAACCTGTTCCGGAAAATTGTTTTCGACATTCAGGCGGGCCGAAGCAATCGCCATGTATGACTCATCTACAAAGGTGACCTTAGCGTTTGGTGCCATACTCAGTGCATTAAGCCCCAGTACACCATTCCCGCAGCCGAGGTCGAGCAGGTTGTCATGGTCGCTGACCTGCATATGCTCGAGTAAAAAACGAGCGCCGATATCCAGCGATTGGCGGGAAAACACGTTGGCATGATTGGCGACCTGCACCGTCTGGCCATTGGGTAGTCGGCAGGGCCACACCGTGGGGTACGGATTTTTAACTTCGCGGCTAAGCACTTCGGGATCCGGCTGACAAAAAATCAGCCGGGATTTCTTTTTCGCCAGAGACGTTTTTGTGGGGCCAATAAGCTTTTCAAATAACGCCAGCACAGAGCGAGTAACGGTTTTTACTTTTGCCCCGGCGACGATAACGGTTTGCGGGCCGACCGCTTTGCGCAGCGCCAGTAACTGACTTTCTAGTAGTGCCAGGGTGCGGGGAATTTTGATGATAACCAGCGCCGGTGAATCAGGCAAAGGCGCAAGGCAGTCCTGCATGGTTACTGCGGGCAGTTGGTTGGTTTCCAGGTTTTCCTTAAACGATAACTCTGAAATCTTTGAGTCAGACACCCACACCGGCTGCTCTTCAGCAAACCAACATCCCAGCGCACCGAAATCATCGTTGAACATTATCCATGGTGGCTGGCTGCCTGATAACGCCGGTAGCTCTTGCCCGATATGTTCAATAAGCAGTTCGTCAGCGCTGTCCCAGGCCTGCAGACTCTTGTGTTGATGTTTGGCCGGATAGCGGATCAGCGTCAATGTGCGGTCAGATAGTGTAAACTCTGTGTTCATGATGTGTGGTTTGCCCGGTGTTATCGATAATGCAATTTAACTTATTTGCCAGTCAGGCGTCGGCTTTAGCGCCTGTATCGCTGCCCGATGCCGATATCCGTTATCAGTCTGACTGGCTGTCGCCAGAGCAGGCTGAAGCGCTGTACCTTCAGCTTCAGCAGGAATTACCCTGGCGGCAGGATACTATCAAATTGTACGGCCGAGAGGTAAAAATTCCACGCTTACAATCGTGGCACGGCGCCCCGCATTGTGACTATACCTATTCCAATTTACGCATGCCACCGTATCCCATGACAGCCAGTTTAACGCAATTGCAGCAACGACTGAGCGCAGAACTGAATGCGCCGTTTAATTGCGTTTTGGCCAACTGGTACCGCGATGGCAGCGATGGTATGGGCATGCACGCCGATGACGAACCCGAACTCGGCCCCCGCCCGGTGATAGCATCCATCTCACTGGGCAGCACCCGGCGCTTTAGTTTTAAGCATTTGCGCAGCGGCGAACGCAGCGAATTTATGCTGGAGCCCGGCAGCCTGTTGGTAATGGCTGGCGATACGCAGCAACACTATCACCACGGACTCAGCAAGACGCGTAAACCTATCGGTGGTAGAATTAACCTCACGTTTCGATATATTCCCAAACATGAAAACTCCGATGCAGGTGAGCCATAAATGATGCAGGTAAAACCCTTTATTGAGCAGCAATTAACGAATGAACTCGCACCACAGTACCTTGAGGTGCTGGACGAAAGTTATATGCACAATGTGCCGGATGGCGCACAAAGTCATTTTAAGGTTACCGTTGTCAGTGAGGCCTTCGAAGGACTTCGTCTGATTGCCCGTCACCGCCAGGTGAACGCGCTGGTGGCTGAAGCACTGGCGGGGCCGGTGCATGCTCTGGCGCTGCATACCTATACCCCGGCCGAATGGCAAAAGCGCAATCAGACATCGGTAGATTCGCCGGCTTGCCTGGGCGGCAGCAAACTCGGCTAACTACCGTTAAGTGCAGTAACGATTAAAGCAGCCCCTGGCCAGAGAGAAAATCGAACGCCGCAATGGTCAGGGGTAACGATAACACCGTGGTGATGGCGATGATGCTGGCCGCCAGTCGGTAATCCCCCCCAAGCGTGCGAACCATCACGTAGCTGGCAGCGGCCGTGGGCGCGATAGTCATTAATAATACAATGCCCAGAGGCATGCCGCGCAGCCCGGCCGCATAGGCTATTGCCACCATTACCGCCGGATAAAATACGCATTTACTCAACGAACTAAGACTAATATTAAACCAGTCTGCACTGAATGACCGAAACTGCAACGAGGCGCCGGTACACAGCAGGGCCAGCGGTAAGGTAAGTTGCGCGAAGTATTCACCGGTGGTGGTTAGCAATACCGGCAGACGCCAGTCGAAATATGAGAACGGTAATGCAATAACAATGGCTATTATTAGCGGGTTTTTCACAATGCCTTTAACCTGTGAGGTAAGTGAGCGCTTGCCTTCCTGGTAGAAATTGAGAATGAATACCGATAATACATTAAACAAAATAGTGACCATGCCCAGATAAACTGAGGCTGCCGCCAGGCCATCATTGCCGTAGGTCTGTGCACAGTAGGCCAGACCAATAATCCCCATATTGGCCCTGAAGCCGCCCTGGGTAACCACCCCGGTTGCCTGGCGGTTGGGTACCATAAGATGGCTGGTGAGCATCAGCACCAGAAAATAGCCCAGCGTACCGGTGAGGCCGGTAATGATCAGCACCGGATTCGCCGCTTTACTGAAATCAGCCTGACTAATGGAGATAAACAATAAGGCTGGCAGGGCCACGGTAAAAACCAGTTTGGAGCCGGAGGCAACAAATTCATCATTTATGAGTTTGGCACGCAGTAATACGTTACCCATGATGAGTAACACGAGGACCGGGCCAATAACAGTAATGGCAAAATCAAAGGTGGATGCTTGCATAACGGTTGAGAACCCCGAGAAGGCAGTGAAAGCGTTCTGAAAACAGCAGCATATCACTAATTAACAGGCGCCGGGCAAGGTTAATGTCGTCACCCGTGCATCAGGTTGCGAAAAACTGAAGTGAAAACAACAGCGGGTTATGATTTTTTATATAAGCTTTTACTAATTAGGCTATATTTTATCTAACCATGGATAAATTAAGTTTTGTAATGATTTTCAGACGTAGCCAGCCTGTAGCTGAATTAGCCGAAATAGAACGTTTAAAAGCAGAAAATGCCCGCCTGGAGCAGAATCTGTCTAATATGGAGCAGCAACTGCATACCGCCTACACTGATGCCGAAGTGCTGGCCAGTAAAGTGGCTGTGGAAAGAAAGCTGGTAGAAAACTTCTTTCATTCGCTGGAAATGCTCGACTCAGTGCGTACCGATGTGGCCGCCTCGGCCACCGAAGTGGGCCACGAAAAAGAGCGCCTTGAGGGCACTCTTAGCGAGTTCTCTTTGATTAGTAGCACCCTGACTCACTGCGTGAGTGTACTGCAAACCCTGGCGGGTAAGTCCGAGTCGATGAATCAGTCTATTGAGGAGCTCTCTAACTCAGCCAGCGAAATACAGACCTTTGTTACGCAAATTCAAAGCATTGCAGAACAAACAAATCTGCTGGCCCTGAATGCGGCTATTGAGGCCGCCCGGGCAGGAGAGCAGGGACGAGGCTTTGCGGTAGTCGCCGATGAGGTCCGTGCTCTGGCAGCGCGCTCAGCGGACGCGTCAAAACAGATTTCTACTCTTACTCAGGCAACCAGTCAGCAAACGGACACCACTAAGCAATATATCGCCCAAAGTCACACTGAAACACTGGATGTGTCGGAGTCGGCCACTAAGATCAATCAGTCGGTACATGAAATATCAGTCATGGCCAGCGGTATGGCGAAAGCGATCTCAACCGTGAGTCTTAGCACCTTTGTACAAACCGTGAAGCTCGATCATCTGGTGTGGAAGGTTAACGTGTACAAAGCCATCCGCACGGAAAATAGCCAGCAGGCCGGGCAGCTGGCTGATCACCATCAGTGCCGTCTGGGTAAATGGTATTACGAAGGCGACGGTAAAAAGCTGTATGCGTCATTTCCTGAATTTAAAAAGCTGGAAGCCCCGCATGCGCGGGTGCATGAGTCTGGTATCGAAGCATTAAAGGCCAGCGAAAAAGGGGATTCGCAAACACTTATCAACAAATTGCAAATGATGGAAGAGGCCAGCGTTGATGTGTTTGAGTGCCTTAATGCACTGAAAGCCAGAATTACTCAGATGTAGCAGGGGGAGTCTCTTTAGCGAGCACTTCCCGTAAGCCTTTCTGCATCAGAGCGGTGCGACGTTGATTGATCATTTGCCGCGAGATAATCAGCCCGAGCAACAAGGCGGCGATGGGAAGCCAACTGCCGTAGCCAAAAAACGAATACAAAATACCACCCAGGCCAAAAATCATAAATACCGGCAGCAGCCAGCAATACATTTGGAACAGGCGTTTCGCCGGGGGATTGAAACTGGTGTCGCGGGCTTTTTCCAGCAAGGTAAACTGCTCATGACGTTCGCGATCGGCGATTTCCGGAAATTGGTCGATGTATTCTTTAATATCCATAACTGACGTTTCGACGTTATTTTTGCTGCAAAGTGTAGGCGCAGCGAATTCACAATGCAATCCTAAGGCAGGCTAACCTGACTAAGTAAGATATCCACCGCTTCAGAAACCTACTCAGCAATTGTGTTTGGGTTTAAAGTCCGTATGCAATAAACACTACACTGGCGAATTACGCCGTAAAATGGTTACAAAATCGTTTGTCAGGCGTAGCGGACGGCAGATTTTTACAAACTGTTAAAGGACAAATGAGCCTGGTAATGGTAGGATCGCCGACCGATTTTTAACCACCTCAGTGCTGAGATAGTAATGTTTGATATCATCACGAGTAAAGAAAGTAACGTAAAAAATGACGTGCTCTCCGGTATAACCGTTGCCCTGGCATTGGTTCCCGAAGCCGTTGCTTTTGCATTTGTTGCCGGCGTTGAGCCGATGATAGGCCTGTATGCGGCCTTTATGATGGGGTTGATTACCTCTGCCATTGGCGGCCGTCCGGGCATGATTTCCGGTGCAACAGGTGCTATGGCAGTGGTCATGGTTGCCCTGGTGGCCGAGCATGGCGTGCAGTATTTGTTTGCTGCGGTATTATTGGCTGGTTTGTTGCAAATATTGTGCGGCGTATTTCGATTAGGGAAGTTTATTCGTCTGGTGCCATACCCGGTGATGCTGGGTTTTGTAAACGGCCTGGCCATCGTGATTTTTCTGGCCCAGTTGGGGCAGTTTAAGGTCACTGGCGCGCTGGGTACCCAGGAATGGATGAGCGGCACTATGCTCTACATCATGCTGGGGCTGGTAGCATTAACCATGGCGATCATCTACTTATTGCCGAAACTGACCAAAGCTGTACCTGCATCGCTGGCGGCGATTATCACTATCACATTGCTAGTGCACGGACTTGATCTGGAAGCCCGCACGGTTATCGACTTCGTGCGCGATATGCTCCCGGTTGATCAACGTGACAGCGCCACCCTTGCAGGCGAGCTGCCGACTTTCGCTATCCCTATGGTGCCATTTAACTGGGATACGCTGATGATTATCTTACCCACCTCGGTCATTCTGTGTCTGGTAGGTTTGATTGAGTCACTGTTAACCCTCACCCTGATTGATGAAATGACCGATACCCGTGGCCGTGGCAACAAAGAATGTATTGGCCAGGGGGTTGCGAACACCGTGAACGGTTTCTTTGGTGGTATGGGTGGTTGTGCCATGATTGGCCAGAGCATGATCAACATTAACTCTGGTGGTCGCGGACGCTTATCAGGTATCACTGCCGCCATCGTACTGCTGGCGTTTATTTTGTTTGCCGCGCCGTTGATTGAGATGATCCCACTGGCCGCACTGGTTGGTGTAATGTTTGTGGTAGTAATAGGCACCTTCGAATGGGCTTCATTCCGTATTATCCGTGGCGTTAACAAGGAAGATGCTTTTGTACTGTTCCTGGTAACCGCCGTAACCGTTATTGCCGACCTGGCCATTGCCGTAGTGGTTGGCGTAATAGTCTCTGCCCTGGTGTTTGCCTGGAAAGCGGCCCGTTATGTGGATTCTAAATCCCATATCGATAACGATGGCTGGAAAGTCTATGAGTTGCGTGGGCCCGTATTCTTCGGTTCAGTGAGTCACTTTAAAGATCTGTTCGATGTGGCAAATGACCCGGAAGATGTGGTTATCGACTTTAAGAACAGCCGGATCTGGGACTCATCAGGCATCGATGCGCTGGATGGTCTGGCCGATAAATACGAACAGGCAGGCAAGAAACTGCATATTCGTCACGTAAGCCAGGAATGCCAGAGTTTGCTTAACAAAGCCGGTAAATTCGTTGAGATAAACGTTAACGAAGACCCTCGTTACCGGGTAGCAACCGACAAGCTGGCCTGATAGGCCAGCCCAAAATAAAGGGGTAAAATAAAGGGGTCAGAGTACATTATTGCCTCAGCAATAATGTACTCTGACCCCTTTATTGTTTATTAATAGTGCGGTTAGTCGCGCTTTGCTGCCAGGTAGTTAAACAGTTCCAGGCGTTCAGTTGGCGTCAGGTCGCGGCCAATCTGTACTTTATATTTACCGTTAACAATGAAGGTAGGCACCGAACGCACTTCGCGGCGGTAGTCTTCTACGACTTTATTATTTTTGCCCAGCATTGATTTAACGCCAAAGCTTTTGGCTAATTTATCAAACTTTGCTGAATCCACGCCGTTGATAATAAAGATGTTACGAACATCTTTCAGGCCGGTAATGGTTGCACGTTGTTTATGGATATAGTTAAAGATTGCGGCGCTCAGCTTGTCTTCCTGCTTAAGTGCTTTCGCGATTAACATACCTGTGGTCACTTCATCCTGCACTTCCTGGCTGGCGTAAGGCATAAAGTTAACGTGTACTTTTTCAAATTTAACGCCTTCATCCAGCGACTTTTTCAGCTCGGCCACGAACGGCTCTGTGCGGTAGCAGTGCGGACACCAGTAGGAGAAAAACTCGACGACTTCTGGCGAGTCACTTAAGGGCTTATCGATTTCTTCGTAATGTTTACCTTCTTCCCACTTAACAGCGGCAGAGGCCTGTAATGGAATCAGCAATGCTAGTACAACCCACAAAGCAAACTTCTTCATTCGAGTGTTTTCCTTTCTAATTCAAATAAACGTTGAGATTATCATACCGCTAAATAATCGCCTAGTCAGTGACGACCAGGCGAATTAAACGGCGATTAACGGTTAGAAGCGATAACTGGTATGCACCAGGAAACGCCGCTGAGCACCGCGGTAGCCAATGATATCTTCATAGTCTTCAGACAGTGCATTATCCACTCGGACCCCAAACTGCCACTGTTGGTTCCAGTCATAGTTCATGTTAATACTGGTTAGCCAGTAAGGGGCAAGATTCAGGACCTCGCCGCTGAACGACGTAGGGGGATAATAGATATCCTGTCGCACGCCGGTATAATCTGCTTTGATATAAACAGATAAACCCTGAACCGGTAATGAATGGCGGAAAGTCACCGAGCCGGTGTGGTTAGGGCGACGTAGTTCAACCGCCTGATCGGCACCATCACCGCTGGTGGCATCCAGATAGCTGTAGTGGGCAGTGAGCTGCCACGAATCAGCATCCCACTGCAGCGATGCTTCAAAGCCATCACGGCGGGAATCCTGGCTGGCATTGGCCACTGAGCTTAAGCCGCTGGCGCTGTCCCATACGCTGGTGATTTCGTTTTCCAGGCGCGTAGTGAATACACTGAAATCGACTGAAAGCTGACGATTGAACTGACTTTGCAGTCCCACTTCAAACTCCCGGCTTTGTTCAGGCTTAAGATCAGGATTACCAATGAACTGAGCCGGATAATAGCCATACAGTTCAGTGAAGTTAGGGGTTTTAACCGCCTGGCTGACGCTGGCAAACACATTAACCTTACGGCTCAGGGCATAATGAGCACCGGCACGATAACTCCAGGCCTTTTCAAAGCGCTCGTTATCGTCGTAACGAATACTAAACTGAGTGGTTAGTTCGTCTGTACCCAGCCCGGTTAACTCGGCAAAAATACTGCTGGTGCTATCATCGCCGCGGTAGTTCGGATCGCCCCAGTCCGCTGGTCCACGCTGTTCGAATTCGCGACGGAGTAACTCAGTGCCAATAGCAAACTGGGCCACGTCGGTAGTGATAAACTGAGTCCAGTTCAGCTGCTTACGCTCCCCGGTGGTGCCACCAGCGTCGAAACCGCTGGTCAGGTTGTCATTATCATCCTTATGGTACTGGGCTTTAAGTTCGCTGGTATAGCCTAACTTTGCGATAGCCAGGTTCCACTGTAAGTAAGAGGTCAACTGCTCGCCATCAGTAACGTTTTCGGCATCTGCCGGCAAGCCGGTGGTGAAGTCGGTAGCATCATAGTCGTTGCGATAATCAACCATGCGCACACCGGCCATAAAGGTATTACTGGCGGTTGCCTGCCAGTTTACACCAAAACCGGCGGTGGTGTTGCGGTAGCCATCGTCTTCGCCGCCGGTACGCGACACATTGTCGCCATCGGTATTAAAGTGATTGGCGTACAGTGATACATTCAGGTTGTCCAGTGACTGCTGTGTCGAGACGGAAGCACGATAAGTGCTGGCGTTACCAATACCAGCACTCAGTGATGTGCTGTCATTACTCTCACTGCCCGCTTTAGTTGTAATGCTGAGTACACCAGACACCGCACCGCTGCCCCACAGGGCACTTTGCGCACCACGGAGTAATTCAACTCTGGCAATGTTATCAGCGGTGAGATGAGCAAAATCTACCAGGCCACCCTGGCTGAGGTCGTTCACAATCACGCCGTCGATCAATACCAACAGGTGATTGGTTTCGCTGCCACGCAAACGCAATTCGGTTAGTGAACCGGGGCTACCAGACTGGCTCAGGCTAACGCCGGGCATACCGCGTAATAAATCGGTTAACTGGGTAGCGCCTGCTGCCTGAATATCTTCTTCGGTGAGGACTGAGACGGAGGCCGCCAGTTTGTCCAGGCTAACCGGTAAACGAGAACCGGTAACGGTAATGGTTTCTACCGACGATTGCTGGGCACAGGCAATATTCGCGGCGCACGCAAGGGCTACCGCACAGGAAAGGGATCGAATTGTCATAAAAGGCTCTTTTAACAGCACTCCCGCCGAGTGCTAAGACGGATAAGAAGTGGCAACCGGCCCGATGTGAGCAGTTGCCGACGCAGCGCAGGCCGGTCTCCGGGCTTTCAGTCATGCCGGGGCATGAATTCCCGCCTTCCCGATAGTCGGTGGCGTTGGGAATCGTATTAACATGCGTATGCAATACGTGATTACCGTTGCGGGGGCAGCGTAAGCTTTTCACTTACTTCCCGATTATCCCGATGAGTTAACATCAGGCACCTGAGCGGGCGGGATTATAACGGTAGCGCCAGCGGATAAATACCCCCGTGGGTAAAAATGCAAGCTGAACCGTGCTGAGAGCCGTTTATTCTCCCATCATTTATTCACCTTGCCAGGGTTTTAACGGCAGTTTAATTTGCGTGTCGTTATGCCATTTTATCACCAGAGGCTCGCCGGCATCCGCCATGCTTTCGTTATTGACAGGTTTTCCTGAACCATGATTAACCTGAGCATTCTGATTTTTATTCACGTTAAGCACAATCGCAAGACGACTACCAGGCTCAAGCAGTTTTGCCGTCATCCGTGCATTAACGATGGGCAGTGATGTTTTCTTGCCCGGCGTTAATAACTGGCGCTGCCGCATGGAGTGCGCGTAGCTGGCACGACTCTGATAAGTATTTAAGTGAAACACCTCACCTTCTGCCGATACGGCATAAAAGTTATAGCCAATATCCACATCCTGTTTATTGGTGCTTATCACAATATTGCCGGTTATCGCTCCGGCCAGTTCCATCGATGACATAAAAGGGTCTGTTATATAGATAAGGCCGCCATCGTCGATTATCTCCTGCTGGATAATCGGCCAGGGGCTAACGTTGCGCTGAGTGGTGCGATCGGCCATATCAACGGTCATTTTTACACTCGCCGCCATGGGTTCCTGTGCGTTTAATAATGCATAGTTGCCATTGGCCTGCGGTGTGGTGCTCAGGTAATACTCTGTACCCTGTGCATTAAGGCTTGCGAGTGATTCTGCATGTCGCCATTGATTGCTGCCCATCAGCTGATAATTGACCGGGTGGCTAACCAGCTTTGGAATGTCCTTATTAAACAACAGGTGATCAAACCAGCCAAACACAACCTCTTCGGTGTCTTTGTCGAGCGCTACCGGATCGAGTTTATAATTGCTGTAGGTTTGCCACACTTTACCCTGCGCGGTGCCATGAGAGTACGGACCAATTAGTAAGGTGTGGTTGGCGTCAGGATTATACTGCTCGTGGCGTTTCATATAATCGAGCGCGGATATCTGGCCACCGTCAAAATAGCCGGTTACGGTTAACACCGGAATCGTGACCTGGAGATACTCCTCACCAACCGGCACCATCGACTGGTAATAACTATCGAAATCAGGGTGAGACATCCAGCGTTGCCACCAAGGGTTTGGCGTACCATCAATATCCGGCAATCTGGTTATCGGCAGGCCGCTTTTATAAAAGCGGGAAAGTAATTCTGTACGCTTAGCCCAGTCTGCGTAAACAGTATCATCCATGGTGTTATTGTTAGTGACATGGAATGCCCACTCATAATTTGCAGTGAGCACAATATTGTTTTCGTAGGGCAAACCCGTGATCATGCTCGCCGCCGTATAGGGTGCCATGGCTTTCAGCGCTTTTGGCATGTGCTTAGCCGCGGCCCATTGGGTGAAGCCATTATAGCTCCCGCCATACATCACCACCTCACCATTACTCCAGGGTTGTTGGCTGACCCATTCAATAACGGCGGCGGCATCTTCGCCTTCATGCTCCCAGGGCGTAATAGTATTGGTGCTCAGGCGTTTGCCTCTGGAATTCGCGACTAGGCCAATGTATCCATGGGCTGCAGCATGAATAGCCGTAGTCAGATGCGAGCGCTCGTCGGCATAAATGGTGAACTGCATTGCGGTAGGTAAATTATTGGCTGATTTTTTCGGTCTGACGATGGTCAGAGTTAATTCCACCCCGTTGGCAAACTTTACCAACCGGGCAGGTTCAATATGGTATCGACGCTGGTTTTCAGCGGCAATTATCTCACTGCTTAGTGGGATGACAGATTTTAGTACATGGTAAAGATGGACGTTGGTAATTAAGGATATTACCTGTTCTTCGTCCAGCGTGGGCAGAGCCTGATACTGCTTTAACAGGTTAATGACATAATCCAGCGCTCTTTGCACTGACCAGCCAAGCGCGTCCTGTAGCTGATATAAGTTCTCGTTGTTGAGTTCACCAACCTTTTGTTTGATGTGCTTTTTGAGCTTGTCAGCCAATACTGGCCTGCGCACTTCAGGGGCTTGCCCCAGAACTTCATGAAATAAACGATAGTGGCTATATGACAAGCCATTTTTCTCATTCGCCAGTAAGGTGAGCAACGCCTGATGCTGGTTTCGTATTGAAAGTAGCGCGACCCGGTTAAATAATGTTTGGCTGTTGATAACGTCAGCAGATAAATCCTTAGCAAGCGCCACTAGCTTTTGGTTAAAAGTGTCGTTATTCAACAGGCTAACTGCTGCACCCTGACTGGAGAGTTCACTCTTTGTTAAGGCAGCAGGGGTAGGTATTTTATCAACCGCTGCCCAACTAGCCTGGGTGACACTGGCAACCAACAATAGATAAAAAGGCGCCATAATAAGCCAGGTTTTGATGTGGTTTATGATACAACAAGCTAACGTCAACACGTTTTTCTCCTTGAATGGAAGGTTCGTTAAATAATGACTAACAGCCTAAATAAAAAGAGAAAAAAGAAATGACCGGACGATGATTTTTGATGATTTATGGTGATCCCACGCAAACCAACGTGGTATTTTTAGCTAAACAGCGAAGCAGGGCACTCTCATGCGCTGGCAAATAGCCAATTTTCAATTTTGTGAACAACAGCAGACGTTATCCTCGCCTTCTGAAACGTTGCAGCTGGAGCCCATGATGGTCGAGTTGTTGGCTTATTTTTGTCAGCATCCGAATGAAATCATTAGTGTTGATCAACTGATTGATCAGGTCTGGCAGGGCCGGGTAGTTACCGACAATGCGGTTAGCCGACTAATCACAAAATTGCGCCGCGCCTTTGCAGACGATGCCAGACAGCCCCGGTTTATTGCGACATTTCCTAAGAAGGGGTACAAGTTTGTGGCCCGCGTAGTGGTGATAAACGAAGATGCTTTTTCACGCGCAGAAGAGCCTGCCAATGCTACAGATACTTTACTTCAGGCTGGATCAGCCTCCCCAAAGGCCGATTCATCACGGCTTAAACTGTGGGGGATAGTGTGCTTTCTTGTTGTAGCCTCGTTGTTGATATTCTGGCTTGCCTGGCAAACGCCGCAACCATCAGCCAGCTTCGCCCGGGCACTGACTTCCCGTGATGGCAATGAATTTTTTCCTTCTTTCAGTGCCGATGGTACTCGCATGGCGTTTATGTCGGTGAAAGAACGTCGCTTGCGGCTGGTGGTTAAAGATCTTACTAACGGGCAGGCTCTGGAAGTCACCCACCCGGATGGGCTGAATACCGGTCCTGGCGACTGGAGTCAGTATTCAGATAACCTGGTTTACCTGGCGGCGTCAGATGAACGCTGTGAATATTACATTCGTGAGTTTAATGGTTTAACTCCAAAAGAGGCCCGGCTTATCCACCGTTGCCCGGCTGGCAGCTACGGCAAAATCCTGTTTACCCATAACGACGAGCGAGTGGTCTTTAGCGAGAATAGCGGGCCAGGGACGCCTTATTCGATTTATGAACTGGATTTGACTACTCAAACGAAACGGCGAGTAAACCAGCCGGATATTTACCTCTCTGGTAACAGTCAGTTTGATATGCATCCCGAAGCCAATAAATTGCTTATTTCGTCGCCGGATAAGCAGCAGTGGGAGGGCTTTTATACGCTTGATTTGCAAACTAATGAACTGAACTTATTGTTTAAGCAGGATGCCTATATCTGCTGTGGAATCTGGGATCACAGCGGAGAGAACGTTATTCTGATGGGCGAACACCCGGCTTATCAGTTGCTGAGTTACAACTTGTCCGGCGGTAATCGGCAGGTCGTTTATTCTGGCAGCCGCCGGATAAATCAACCGAACCGATTTAATAATGGTGTGGATTATGTGTTCGCGTCTGGCGACAAGCACAGCGATATAGCAATGCTTGAGCTGACCACGCACCAAATCAGTATTGTTGCGAATGATACGGTTGATGAAAGACTGGCCAGGTTCTCCACCACACAGCACGCTGTAGCCTATATCAGTATGGTTTCAGGTAAAGAGCAGGTGTGGGTTTATGATACTCGTTCTAAAGCGCGACAACAGGTTACGGCGTTTACCGATAACCGTCATTATCTGGATCTACAATGGTCATTAGATGATCGCTACATCGTTGGCCTTACTTTCAACGAGCTGCATCTAATCAATGTGAAAACCGGCGAAGCAACTATTGTGGATTTTCCGCAAACTGAAATTCGAGGGGTGTCATTTAAATCGGTGTCTGAATTAAGCTTTAGTGCTAAAGAAGGTGAGCGCTGGCGCGTGTACACTTACAATCTGATTAATCAGACTGTGTCGGCAGAATCGCCACAATGGTCTTTTATTCAGTTCAGAGCGAATGGCGCCGATACCTTATGGTATTCCCATGAGCAAAAGCTCTATTTCTCCGACGAGCAGGTTGTGCTGAGTGATCAGGATATTCCTGTGCAGAAACTACTCGACGGACGTCAGTGGAATCTTCGCAAGCAGGGGCATCATTGGTATTGGTACAACCCTGATCTGCCAGGCCAGATTTACCGCTACAATCAACAAACTGCTGAGCTTGAAGTCATTGCCGAGACCAGAATGGGGCATTTCGATATCCGCGAAGACAAGTTACTTTATATTCAAAGCAGTGAGTTGCAATCTAACCTGTTCAGAACGGTAAGTCAGTAAGACGCCCCGGTATGGCCAATCATCAGGGCTGTTACGCGCAGATCTTTATGAAGGTTACCGTAACATTACGCTGTCGGCTTTAAATCAGTCAATACGGCACAAGAGAGAGTGGCGGCTCCTGCAACGTAGCAAATTGCTCTTTCAGAGCCAGGATTTGCTGCTCCCAGTAGCGCTGTTCGGCAAACCACGGAAAGGCTCTGGGAAAGGCCGGATCCTGCCAGCGATCGGATAACCACGCCATATAATGCACCATGCGCATGGCCCGCAATGGTTCAATCAGGGCCAACTCCTTACTGTCGAACTCACAGAACTCTTCGTAAGATTCAATCAGTGTTTCAAGCTGCATTTGTTGCTGCGCACGGTCGCCGTTGAGCATCATCCATAAGTCCTGAACCGCCGGACCCATGCGGCTGTCATCAAGATCGACAAACATCGGGCCGTCACGCCACAGAATATTACCGGCATGGCAATCGCCGTGCAGACGAATAAGTTTTCCTGGCTGATACAGTTCTTTAGTTAGCTCAATCACCTGATCGAGGATGGTGAAAAACGCGGTATGTAGTGACTCCGGTAATAGCGTACTACTGGCCAGGGTTTGCCTTGGTTTGGTCAGGTAGCTTGCAATATCCATGGTCGGACGGTGCGTAAAAGGCGCGCTGCTGGCGACCTTATGCATGCGGCCAATAAACCGACCCATCCATTCCAGGTGATCGAGATTATCCAGCTCAAACTGACGGCCGCCCACGGAATTAAATAAGGCAAAGCGATACTGCTCAGCAAAATGCAGTGTTTCGCCCTGATGGGCAAGTGGGGCAACCACCGGGATTTCAGCATCGGCAAGCGCCTGGCTGAAGGCATGTTCTTCAAGAATCTGTTCGTTAGTCCATCGCTGCGGGCGATAGAACTTCACGACATAGCGCTTTTGTTCATCGCTTAAAAACTGGTAGACCCGGTTTTCGTAACTGTTTAGCGCAAGGAGTCCTGATTGAGGAAAAATGCCGCACTGTTCCAGTGCGGCAAGGATCATATCGGGTGACAGTTCGGCAAAAGTAAAGTCACTCACATTAAGGCCTGTTTATCGATAAAGGAATTTCGATGGCTCGCTAACCTCTACAACAGTGCCGTCTGTTTCGGTGGTGGAAACATTAAAGTATATTTCGGTAACCCGGTCAGACAGGTTGTAGGGATCAGTTGCGACAGATACAGGCAGGCTGTATACCTCGCCGCCACCCACGGTAACAACTTGTTCGCCAATGTACTCGTATTCCGCCAAACCTTCTACCTTAATTGTATAAGTGTGCTCGGTTTGTGATTTATTAAGGACCTTAAGGGTGTACACATTTTCGATGTCGCCGTTCATATTTTCGCGGTACAGGGAGTTACGGTCGCGAATAATATCCACTTCCAAGGGCACCCGGGTCACGATATCTGCAACCAGCAGACCGCACATTACCAGCAGTACCACGAGGTAGCCGACCAGCTTAGGGCGAATGATATGGGTAGTACCGCCAGCCAGCTCGTGCTCTGAGGTAAAGCTGATAAGCCCTTTGGGATAGTCCATTTTTTCCATTACGCCGTTACAGGCATCCACGCAGGCACCACAGTTAATACACTCATATTGCAAGCCATTACGAATATCGATCCCGGTAGGGCATACCTGCACACACAGGTTGCAGTCGATACATTCGCCCAGGCCTTTGTCGGCCAGATCTTTATGGGCCAGTTTACGTGAGCGTGGACCTCGCTGTTCACCGCGGCTGGCGTCGTAAGATACGGTAAAGGTATCTTTATCAAACATCGCTGACTGGAAGCGGGCATAGGGGCACATGTGGGTACACATAATTTCACGCATCCAGCCCGCGTTACCATAAGTACACACGGTAAAGAATATAATTGAGAAGCCGGCCCAGAAACTGGTGTTGAAGGTAAAGAAGTCAACGTACAGCTGAGCCACCGGAGTGAAGTAGCCAACAAAGGTCATGGCCGTGAGCAGTGCAACCAGAACCCAGGCAGTATGCTTAGCCGCTTTGCGCCAGAACTTATCGAAGTCCATTGGGCGTTCGTCGAGCTTAATGCGCTTATTACGGTTACCTTCGAAAAACTCTTCAAACCACACATATATGTATGTCCAGGTGGTTTGCGGGCACATAAAGCCACACCAAACCCGGCCGGCAAAGGTAGTGATAAAAAACAGCGCGAAGGCAGACACAATAAAGATATAAGCCAACAGCGTCAGATCCTGTGGCCACAGGGTCAATGAGAAAATCGTAAAGCGCTGATCCATAATATTCAGCAGCACAGCCTGGTGACCGTCATATTGGATCCAGGGGATGGCGACGAATAAGGCAATAAAAAAGAAGCCGAAGAATCGACGAAAGTTTTCTAACGGACCTTTAACCGACCGTACGTAGATTCGGTCGCGCGCTGTGTAGCGTTTCGACTCGTCGAGTTTTTCGGGTTTGTGAACTTTTACCGGGGTAACATTTTTCACCGGGATCTGATCGTTCATGGGACTACCTTCATTGAAGCTAAACATGATTACGGCAGCAGTATACCTGTCATATATTAATTTTACTTAATATAGATCAATCGCAGTCTGATTCGCCGCGGCGACAGTGTAACGCATTTTTTAGGTGTACACACTTGGTGCCAGTGCTGCGACAAAAGGGGTAGGCGAAAAAATGAACTATCCTGAACAGCTATAACTCTTAATAACTACGTATAAAACACGTACCTTATTAAATGGTTAGACGTGGGATAAACTTGACTCATTAGTTTGGGAGAAGTATAAAGCATGTTTCGTTCAATCGCTGTCATCATTGAAATCGCTATTTTGGTAGTGGTATTACAGCTACCGTTTGTTCAGTATTTATTTTCTGACGTTCAGGCTACGCTGAGTGACTGGATGGAAGAGATCGCTACGCGTGAAGAGCGCCAGCAGCTGGCTGAAATTAAAGACAGCCTGGCAGTGCAGTACTCGGCCATGCGTCCTTACCAGAAAGACTATCTCGATACGGTGCTGTCCTCACGGGTCAGAACGCTGCAATTCTACGATGCTTATTGTGAAAATACAGACAGAAATCCGTACATCCATGGCGTGACGCTTCACACGTTTTGCTCTGAGATTCGCCGTTCACCGGTGTTGAATACCGACACGCAAAATAGCTGATTGCTCCTGTTCATCCCCGGTTCAGGTGAAGACTGATAGGCTCAAAGATACGATAAACCGTTAAACTTTTTGGCGGTTTATTGTTCTAATAGTTAACTGAGTACGTATATACTCTGACTTCGAAGCAAACCTTTGGGGGGATCCAACAATGCGAAATGTAACAGCGTCGTGGTTACTTGTACCTGCGCTCATGGTGTTTTCTGGCGCCACGCTGGCCCAAAAAAGCACTGCTGAAACAGCAGAGACGAAAGTCGAAATTACCTGGCAAGACCCCAAGTCATATACCGATGTCAGACCAAGTAACGAGTCGCGCAAAAGTTTTCGTAACCGCGTATTTAAGTCGCTGGATGAATACTTCAATAAACTGGCTGAGGCCCTGCCCGAAGGTCAGACACTGGAAGTAACCGTAACAGACTTGGATTTAGCTGGGCAAGTCTGGCCAACCATGCGCGCGGGAGCTTTCGATATCCGTATTATCGATACGGTGTATATTCCGCGTATGGAGTTTAGTTACCAGCTCAAAGAAGGCGACAAAGTGGTGAAGTCTGCCGACGTGAAGATTAAGGAAATGGCTTTTATGAATCGTATAAGCCGCGCCCGCAGCAACGATCCTTTCCGCTATGAAAAAGACATGATCAAACGGTGGTTTGATGATGAATTTGAAGACACCATCGCGAAAAACTGATTGTTAGAAAGGCCGCTTCATAAAGCGGCCTTTCTATTGGTCTTAACAGGCTTACAGATAATCGAATTCACTGCCCTCAACGGCCAGTAAGGTGTCTGCAGACTCCAACAGCGCAGCTTTATGAGCGGCAGTGCGTGGCAGCAGCCGCTGCATATAAAAGTTACAGGTTTTTTGTTTACCTGCGGCCAGCACCTGATTATCGCCTTGGGCTGCACAATCCGCCATGGAATACCATAATACGCCAAGCAGGCAGTAACCGCTGTAGGCCAGGTAATCACAGGCGCTACCCGCAGCATCCACCGCGGAAAAGGCTTTTACCTGCAACGAGGTCTGATACCATTCGTCCAGTAAGGCCGATGCGTGCTGCCGGGCTTCGCCGTTGGCTATGCCGGCGACTAACTCTGCAAAAGCGTTACGTGTAGCCCCCAGCATGTCGCCGCGGTCGCGGGTCAGTTTGCGGCCAATCAGGTCGAGTGACTGGATACCGTTGGTGCCCTCGTAAAGCATGGCGATACGTACATCGCGCATGAGTTGTTCCATGCCCCATTCACGGATATAACCATGACCGCCAAAAACCTGAATCCCCAGGCTGGCGGACTCTAAGCCGGTATCGGTCATAAAGGCCTTACAGATTGGCGTTAGAAACTGCAGGATGGCCTCAGCATTGTCATGAGCTTCGCCGCCTGAGTTATGCGCTATGTCCATATATTTGGCATACAACATAGCCAGTGCCCGGTTACCTTCCGTCAATGCTTTTTGGGTGAGCAGCATCCGCGCAATGTCGGGTTGGTAAACAATTGCATCTGCTTTGTCATCCGGTTGTTGTACGCCTTGTGGTGCGCGGGATTGAAGACGTTCCCGTGCGTAAGTTAATGCGCCCTGAAAAGAGGCCTCTGAAGCGCCCAGTCCCTCAAGACCCACCTGAAAACGGGCATCATTCATCATGGTAAACATGCAGGCCAGACCACAGTGTGGCTCGCCAACCAGCCAGCCTTTAGCGCCGTCGAAATTCATTACGCAGGTGGGACTGGCTTTTATTCCCATTTTCTTTTCCAGCGCACTGGGCGCCAGGGCGTTCCGCTCGCCCGGATTGCCGTTGGCGTCGAGCAGGAATTTAGGTACCAGAAACAGGCTAATGCCTTTCACACCAGCCGGTGCATCCGGTAAGCGTGCCAGCACCATGTGCACGATATTTTCAGTCCAGTCATGATCGCCAGCGGTGATGAAAATTTTACTACCGGTTATTTTGTAACTGCCATCACCATTGGGCTCTGCCTTGGTCGATAGCAGACTCAAGTCACTGCCTGCCTGCGGTTCGGTAAGGTTCATGGTACCGGTCCACTGGCCGCTGACCAGCTTTTCCAGAAACTGTGCTTTCAGTTCATCAGAGGCATGCTTGGTAACTGCAAGTACGGCACTTTCGGTAAGCATGGTGGTTAACCGCCAGCTTAGATTGGCCGAATTCAGCATTTCATGCACGGGCACGGCCATGGAATAGGGAAGACCTTGTCCGCCATACTCAATATCGCCGAGCATGGCATTCCAGCCATTATCCACATAACTTTGATAGGCTGCAGCAAAGCCATCGGGGGTTACTACCTGGCCGTTGTTTAGCTTACAACCCTGTTCGTCGCCCTCACGATTGAGCGGCGCGACCACGTCAGTAGCAAATTTACCGCCTTGCTCGATAACCTCCAGTGCCAGTTCTGCATCGAATTCTTCCAGTCCCAACGACTGATATAGTGCATCAATTTTCAGCCAGTCTTTAACCAGAAAAGTAAAATCAGCGAGTGGCGGGGTGTATGCCGGCATAACATTCTCCTTTGTTCAATCAGGTCTGATTGTTTGGTGGTGTTACCATACAACGCCTGTATGAAATGCAAAATCACAGTGTGTCATTAACTTGAGCCAGCGCAATAAAGCAACAACCGGCTGGCTAATCTGCCCCTCCTGCCTGTACAAACGCATCACGGAGTGGGATCAGATCATCATTAAATCTCAATGCTTCGTCGGTTATTTCAAATGGGTTTACCCGAATCAGCTCGATTACTTCTATTTTAGCCCAGCCTGGTGCCGGTATCTGCTCGGCTAGTGCCACCATGGATGCATCGCCTGTGCAATGGAACACTGGCATTCCTGAGGAGGAATAGGTAAGCAGCTTGCCCACCTCGAGGTTAAACCCGGTTTCTTCCCAGGTTTCCCGATGTGCAGCACAGCGCAGACTCTCGTCGCCCTGAGCACCGCCAGCCGGGAAATCCAGTTTGCCGGACAAACGGTGCCTGACCATCAACACGCTATTGTCTATGCGAATAAGACATGCAGCAGCAGTAACCTCTGGTGGGGGTGATAATGGACTGGCATTTTCAGAAATTCTGCAGCTCGGTGCAGACGGGGGCAGGGGTTGGCAACCGAAAAACGTTAAAACACAGATTATTGCTGTTAAACGCGCTCCCTTGCTGAGGTTATCGGGTAAAATTAAGCCGTTGGTTAACATTTATTATTAAGTTCCGGTGCCCGCTGATGACGATGATCTGGGTACCAGTATAGCAGGATTGATTATGGCATTGGGTAAAAAGCTGTCGCCGCTGTTGTTGGGTTTGGTGTTACTGGTTGGGTTGCTGGCTTTTTTAAACTGGCCTCAGGAGCAAGCCGGTCAGACGATGGCAAAAAAACTAACGCCGGTTAAGGTTTACGAAGTCAGCAATAAATTGTTTCCGGTTACTATTGATGCACTGGGCACGGCCACTGCGAATGAATCTGTGACCCTTACGGCCCAGGTAGCCGACACGGTGACCCGTGTGTTATTTGACGACGGTGATAAAGTCGAAGCCGGTCAACTGCTGGTACAACTGAACAATAAAGAAGAAGTCGCCCGGGTGGCGCAGTTACAGGTAAGCCTTGAAGAGGCAAAACGCCAGCTAAGCCGGATCAAAAACCTGGCCCGCACCAGCGCCGCTTCGGAGCAATTACTGGATGAGCAGCAGGCCCTGGTAAAATCCCTTGAAGCGCAAATAGCGGTTGCCAATGCGCAATTGGATGACTTGCAAATCAAAGCGCCATTCAATGGTCGCCTTGGGATCCGCCGGGTCAGCGTCGGCTCGCTGGTTCGTCCCGCCGATGAAATTACCACGCTGGATGATATCAGTGTTATCAAGGTGGATTTCAACGTGGCTGAAAACCATCTTGCCAGTATGGCTATCGGCCAGAAAGTAACGGCTACATCGGTAGCCTATCCGGGCCGTGAATTCAGTGGCGAAATTGTCGCCATGGACTCGCGTATCGACCCGGTTACCCGCTCTATTTTATCCCGCGCTGTGATCAATAATCCCGAGGCGGAATTGCGCCCGGGCATGCTGATGCAGGTCACCATTGAAAAGCAGGTTCTCGATACGCTGGTGATCCCCGAAGAAGCCCTGGTGCCTAATGCCGATAAGCAGTTTGTATACGTGGTAGCCGAGAATAACCTGGTCTCCGAGCGCGAAGTAATGGTTGGTGAGCGTCGCCCGGGCTGGGTGCAAATCGTTAGTGGCCTGAATGCGGGCGAGCAAATTATCGTTGAAGGCACGCTGCGGGTTCGTGACGGTTCTGAAGTAAGAGTACTTAATCGCGATACGCTGGAGAGCTAAATCATGTGGTTATCAGACGTATCGGTAAAGCGACCGGTTTTTGCCTCGGTAGTGAATTTGCTGCTGATTATTTTTGGTATCGTGTCTTTTTCTATGTTGTCGCTGCGCGAATATCCGGATATCGATCCGCCCATCGTCAGCATTAATACTAACTATCCTGGCGCGTCGGCCAACATTGTTGAAACCCGCATTACCCAGTTGCTGGAAGACCGTATCAGCGGCATTGAGGGGATTAAAAATATCACCTCTACCAGCCGTAACGGACGTTCCGATATTACCATTGAATTTGAACTGTCGCGGGACATCGACGCGGCCTCCAATGACGTGCGGGAAAGGGTGAGTCGGGCATTGAATAACCTGCCGGATCAGGCCGATCCGCCGGAGGTGTCGAAGTCTAACTCCGATGAGCAGCCGGTAATGTGGTTTAACCTGCGAAGCACCAACCTCAACACCATGGAGCTAACCGATTACGCCGAACGGTATCTGGTCGATCGCCTGTCGATTGTTAATGGTGTTGCCCGGGTGCGCATTGGCGGCGGCAGAACCTATGCTATGAAAGTGTGGCTCGACAGAACGGCAATGGCCGCCAGAGATGTTACCGTGGCCGATGTTGAGTCGGTGATCCGCTCAGAAAACGTAGAGTTACCGGCCGGGCAGGTTGAGTCGTTAAACCGTGATTTTGAGGTACGGGTGGCGCGTAGCTTCCTGACCCCCGAAGATTTTGCGGCACTCACTGTAGCCATTGGCGCCGACGGCTATCTGGTACGTTTAGGCGATATCGCCAAAGTCGAGCTTACCGCAGTGGAAGATGAAACCGAGTTCCGCGGTGACGGTGTAAACATGATTGGCCTTGGCATAATCAAACAGTCGAAGGCCAATACGCTGGAAGTGGCGCGTGCGGCCCGGGAACAAATTGCCCGTATCGAACAAAGCCTGCCGGACAATATATTTATTGTACCCAGCTACGATTCATCGGTGTTTATTGAACAGTCGATTTCTGAAGTTTATAACACGCTTGGCATAGCCATGTTGCTGGTGGTTGTGGTTATTTACTTGTTCCTGGGTAACGTGAGTGCCACGCTAATCCCGGCAGTAACCGTACCGGTTTCCCTGATTGCGGCGTTTATTGTGATGCTGGCGCTGGGTTTCTCGATTAACCTGCTCACTCTGTTGGCCATGGTGCTGGCAATTGGTTTGGTGGTGGATGACGCCATCGTGGTACTGGAAAACATTCACCGCCGCATTGAAATGGGTGAGCCCGCCATACTGGCGGCTTATCGTGGTACCAGGGAAGTGGGCTTTGCGGTTATCGCTACTACGCTGGTACTGATATCGGTGTTTGTGCCACTGGTATTCCTGGAAGGAAATGTGGGCCGCCTGTTTACTGAGTTTGCCCTGGCCATCGCCGCAGCAGTGGCTTTCTCAAGCGTTACGGCCCTTACCCTTTCACCCATGCTGGGCTCTATCCTGCTGAAGAAAAGCGAACGCTCCGGATTTGGTAACTGGCTGGATAACAGCTTTAAAAAACTGGAAGGCGGTTACTTTAACAGCCTGGGGAAAACCATTCACCAGCCCATCATGATGATGCTGTTACTGGCTGTGGCGGTTGGCTTAATTTATCAGTTACAGCAACGTATTCCGGCTGAATTCACACCAAAAGAAGACCGCAGTAATTTCTTTATTATCATGCAATCACAGGAAGGCGCGAGCTTCGAGAGCAACTCCCGTAACCTTAAACAAGTCGAAGACATTGTGATGGAATACCGTGAAGCGGGCGAACTCGACCGCGTACTGGTGCGTGCCCCTGGCTGGGGTGGCCGGGCTGGTATTGTGGTGGTGGGCGTTGTGCCCTGGGAACAGCGGGATCGCAGTTCCTTTGAAATTATGGATGAAATCAGCGAGCGACTGAATGTTATTCCGGATGTGCGCGCTTTTGCGATTATGCGGTCAGGTATCGGCGGTGGTGGCTTTAACCGGCCGGTACAGTTTGTGTTGCAGGGCGATACCTACGAAAACCTCGCAGAGTGGCGGGATATCCTTATCGAGAAAGCTTCAGAGAATCCCAAACTTGTGAGAATCGATTCTGATTATAAGTCGACCTCGCCGCAATTACTTATCGAAATCGACCGCGACCGCGCCGCAGACCTGGGGGTGTCCATCAGTGATGTGGGCCGCACTCTGGAAACGATGCTGGGCCAGCGCCGGGTCTCCACCTTCCTCGATCGTGGCGAAGAGTATGATGTGATCATGGAAGGGGTGGAGTCTGAATTCAGGAGCCCCAACAGTATTGAAAACCTCTATGTTCGCTCAGGTTACACCGGCAAGCTGATCCCGCTGGATAACCTGCTTTCCTTCAAAGAGCAGGCAACCTCAGCGCAGCTTAACCGCTACAATCGTATGCGCTCGGTTACTATCTCGGCTAACCTGGCAGGCGACTATTCGCTGGGTGAAGCGCTGGCGTATCTGGAAAATATTGTAGAAACCGAATTACCTGATTCGGTGTCGATTGATTATAAAGGCGAATCGCAGTTGTATCAGGAGTCTGGTAACTCCTTCGTGTTTGTTTTCTTACTGGCGTTATCGATTACCTATCTTATCCTGGCGGCTCAGTTCGAAAGTTGGGTGCATCCACTGGTGATCATGATGACGGTACCACTGGCGCTGCTCGGTGCATTTATCGGCCTGTATTTTGCCGGTATGACGCTCAATATCTACAGTCAGATAGGCCTGGTAATGCTTATTGGCTTGGCGGCCAAAAACGGTATTCTCATTGTGGAGTTCGCTAACCAGTTGCGTGATGCCGGTGAGGAGTTTGAACAGGCTTTGCGTAAAGCCTCAGCAATGCGCTTACGGCCCATAGTGATGACCGGTTTTACCACCGTTTTCAGTAGTATTCCGCTGGTCATGGCCAGCGGTGCCGGGGCGGAAAGCCGCATGGCCATTGGTATGGTGATCTTTGCCGGTGTGTTAGTTTCGGCATTTTTAACCCTGTACATCGTGCCCACTGCTTACTACTGGATGGCGCGACACACCGGTTCACCGCTTAAGCGCACCCATACGCTGGAAGAACTGGATGACGACATTCCCTATGTGAAAGGGGAGTGATGCTCTATGCCGGTCGACGGGCCGGTATTACGAGTACATTTTAGGGCATTAATTATCCTGTCATCCCCGCCAAAAAATACCCGTCATCCCCGCCAAAAAAATACCTGTCATCCCCGCATGCTTTTGAGCGGGGACCTCCTCGCATGGTGTCGTGGTATCAACAAGTTCAATTGGGCCACTGATGAAGTATCCGCATTTTGTCGGGGTGCCGACAGCACCCAGGGGTGGCAGTGAGGCCACCCCTTTAGCTCTCTATAACAGCTTCACTCAGTTCTACATTGCGAAGAAGCCTATTGAGAAACAAAAAGGGTAACCCTAACGAGGCAGAGCGGGCGTCCTGCCCGCGCTGCCCTGGCTCGTCGTCCGTGACGAGCCTACGGATTACCGGAAACTTTTTGTTTCCCAATAGTTCGCAATAACCGAACGGGTAAAAAGCCGTTGTATTGGCAGCAATGATAAACAGTAACTGCGCAGGGAGATCCCGGATAGTTTCTGCGAAACTTCTGGGAAGACGGATAAAGTGGGCTTTGAGCCGGTATTACGAGTACATTTTAGGGCATTAATTATCCTTTCATTCCCGCCCAAAACAGACCCGTCATCCCCGCCAAAATAATATCTGTCATCCCCGCATGCTTTTGAGCGGGGATCTCCTAACATGGTGCCGTGGTGTCAACAAGTTCAATTGGGCCACTGATCAAGTATCCGCCTTTTGTCGGGGGGTCGACAGGATGTGGAGATTGCCGAAGATGTTAATATCAGTCTTTTTGACTGAGCAGACCTTTTCAGGGGATACCGGATAGCTGCCAAGGCAGCTTCCGGCATGACAGTTTTTTCGTCATACCGGCCAAAAAAATACCCATCATCCCGGCCAAAATAATATCTGTCATCCCCGCCAAAAAAAAACCGTCATCCCCGCATGCTTTTGAGCGGGGATCTCCCAGGCAGGCTGGATTATCTGATGCGGCCTTTTCACAAAGGTCATTTAAGCTCTACGATATCAAGGTAGGGGGTCCCCGATATTTGCTGCGCAAATTCGGGGATGACGTGTAGGATGTATTAGTTCCTTCAAAGCGGTTGTTTCTGCCTAAGGACATCCCTTTTATCAAGCCAGCCAGGCGGATAAATTAAAGCAGATGAATAGCAGTAAAGCGCTCCAGGATGACAGCACTACAATCATCCTGGCATTTAAACCTGCGTAACTGGTTTGCGGTGTGGCCTTATTGCTGGTTGGGATTAAACGGTTCGCCAGGTGACCACTGATAACTGTGACCGCAAAACCAATGGCATTCCACCAGAACCAGAAAATCGGATTATCGCTGAGCCATAAGAAGGTATTGCTGAATACGCCCAGTAATAAGCCAATATTAGCGGCCTTTGCGGTAATGGTTTTACTATGAATGCCGAGTAAAAAGGTCGCCAGTACCGGGCCGTAAAATACGGAGCCGATTTTATTAATGGCTTCAATGATGGTGGGCGCAATGTCACCGGCGAATAAACTTAATACCAGTGTTACCAGCCCCCAGCCGATGCCTGCGGTGCGGGCGAAACGCATGTATTCATCATCACTGGGTTCATGCCCTTTGTAGCGACAGAAGTCTTCGGTGGTAACCGCTGCCAGACTATTTATGGCGGAGCTTAACGACGACATGGCAGCCGCCATAATAGCCACTACCAGTAAACCAATAACGCCTTCAGGCAGATAGTTAATAATGAAAACCGGCATCATCCAGTCGGGTTGTTCTGCCGGGATCTGCGCTGCCAATGATGGTGTATTGAGTACCAGTGCGCCTATCACTAAACCCGTGGTGCAATAAATCACCGTGATGGGAAAGCGGCTAAGAGCGACAGTATACATCACCTTGCGCAAGTCCTTTACGCTATGCGCAGACAGCGAACGCTGGGCTTCTGACTGGTCACAGCCATAATAAGAAGCGTAAAGCACGATACCGCCAAACAGCATGGGCAGGAGTCCGAAATCGTTGCCGCTCAGGCCCAGTGAGCCTACGTTAACCGCATCCATACGATCACTGTCGATAAGCGCCAGGGCAGCATCAACACCACCAATCACATCCAGTGCCACAAACAGGCAGGTGAGCGCACCGGCCAGGATGATAATCATCTGTACCGCGTCGCCAAAAACAACGGCTTTCATGCCGCCCATGGCGGAGTAAACCAGTGTAATTACGCCAATCACCACAATACTGTGCCATTGCTCCAGGCCCATAGTGCCCTGCAAAATGAGTGAGATGGCGTAAATCATAATGGCGGTGGCAAAGGAGCGACTAAGCTGGAACACAAAACTAATTAGCAGACGAGTGGAGCGTTCAAAGCGGCGTTCGAGGAAATCGTACACACTCACCACACCGCTTTGGTGAAGTGTGGGCAATAAACGCCATAGCATTAGCAGCACGGCAATGGGCAGGGCCAGTTCATAAGACAACCAGATAAGGCCGCCGCCTTCCCGCAACCCTACAAATGCGGGAGCAGAGATAAAGCTGATAGCAGAGAGCTGGGTGGCCATCACCGACAGTGATAACGCCGGCCACGGAATAGTCCGGCCGCCAAGAAAATACTCCCGGCTGTTATGCTGATGACGAAAAGCCAGTCCCATGGCGAGTAAGCCAACAAGGTAAATCGCGATGATTGTATAGTCAATCCAGCCCAAAACACGCTCCCTGATTTGCTGTTTGTTAAACCAGTATGCTGATTTACCAGTACAAATTCCAGTTGTGCTGATTAAAGTTTATCCTGACCAGTGGTAGTTTGGTCGGCACTGGCTTGCATAACCCCATGGCTGCTGATTAGATAAGTAGCGAATTCATTTCTGGAAAAAGGTTTTAAGAATGGGCAGGCAACTGGCCGCTGTTTTATTGATTTTGTTTGCCACTACGTCCTGTAGCAACAGTGACTGGCGTACTGCCAGTCGGGAGCCCGCGGGTATCGCGCCTTCGCCTGAACTGGTTCAGGATGCAGTGATCGAAGTTTATGCTGCCGATGCTTTTAGCTGGCGTGGCTGGTTTGCCGTGCATACCTGGCTGGCCTTTAAAGAGCAGGGCGCAAAAGAGTACCAGGTGTATGAAGTGGTTGGCTGGCGTGTCAGGAGTGGCCTGCCAGCGCTGCGCAACTTTAAAACTGCCAGTCCGGACCGCTACTGGTATGGGGCCAGACCAGAAAAGGTACTGTCGATTCAGGGCGATAAAGCGCGTCGCCTGATCCCGGATATAGTGGCGGCTATCGACAGATATCCCTGGGCTAACGAATACACTGTTTTCCCGGGGCCGAACAGTAATACCTTTCCGGCCTGGATTGGGTTACAAGTGCCTGAGTTGGAGCTGGATATGCCCTTTAACGCCATTGGCGCCGGCTATGCCGATTAGCTTCCCTTTCCAATAATAGGATTACCAATAGTTGAGCAGCCAGATTCGGTTAACCCTGATAGCGTTTTTAAGCTATATGATCATGTCTGGCCTGTTAACTCAGGCTGGCGTGATCCTGAATGCCATTGCTGCCCAGCTGGACATGAGCGCAGCCAGGACGGTAAGTATATTCTCCTGGCTGACCGGCGGTGCCCTGATCGGTACGCTTTTGTCGATGTATTTATATACCCGCTTTAGCGTGCGCCGCTTGCTGATAACCACTTATTCCGTACTGTTGCTGCTGGGTGTGGCGTTACCGTTATTAACCGGGGTTGGCTACACGACACTGGCGGCTGTATTTCTGGGCTTAGGCGTGTGCTGTGGCTGCGGACTATCCGGCGGTGCCGTTATTATTTCCCGTATCTATCGGGCCCAGCGCAGAGCCTCGGCCTTTATCGCCACAGACTGTGCGTTTAGTGCCGCTGGTTTTATTTTTCCCACGCTGGCAGGCTGGCTGTTGGTCAAAGAACTGGACTGGACCCTGAGTTATCTGGCGGTAGCCTCTCTTGCGGTGATTATTCTGATCCTGGCCGCGACCTCCGCCTTTCCTGAACCGCACCGGTCAACATCAACCTCGGGGAACGATGAGCCTGCCCCTGAGCGCGAAACAGCGCTGATGCAGTTTAAGCGTATTTTTACACCGCGGGTGGTGTGTTTCGCTATTGGCGTTTGCCTGTATCTTATTGCCCAAACTACGTTTTTAACCTGGGCGCCGAATTACCTGATGGCCTATTTTAACGCCCAGCCTGAGGTGGCCGGGCAGGTGGTAGGTAATTACTGGGGCTTTTCTATTTTTGGCTTACTCACGTCGGTAGTACTGGTGAACTTTATTCCTACCCGAATCATGTTGCTGGTGGTCTCGGCCATTGCTATTGCCTGCACCACAGCATTTCTGCTTATTGAGTCGGTAGAAACCTTTCTGAGCCTGGGCCTGGCCTTTGGGTTGCTGACTACCTGTATTTATAAAATTGCGATTTCAGTTGGCACCCAACAAATAGCAGATTCGCCCCCAATGCTGGTTACGCTGATGTTATTTAGCGGCAGTATAGGGAGTACATTAGCGCCGGTGGTGTCTGGTTTAGTGGTGGATAGCAGTGACGAAAAGGGCGCATTAATGCTGGCGCTGGCGGGTTTTGTGACGATGTTAGTGCTGTTTATTACCGCCCTGTTGCTGGAGTACCTGGCGAAGCGGCAAACACTCCCTGAGCCAACGCCATCAGAGAGTGTTTAAACCTGAGCCGAATTATGGCTGGTAGGCGTACTCGCTTAAACCAAGCTCATCCAGAATGCCGTCAAGATGGGCTTTGGCTTCCTCGGTTGGGCCCGGGTAGTCTCCACTTATAGCGATATTCCCCTGATACCCAATCTCGCGGCTGCCGGCTTCAGAGCAGAAATAGGCTGCCAGCACCAGTGAACGTAAACGGTTAAATACCGCCGCCGGTTGTTGCAGGCGCTGTTCGATATTGTCTCTGTCGTAGGCAATGTCATCGAGCAGGGCAAATTGCTGGCTTTCGTTAAGCGCCAGAAACGGCTGGCCAAACCGGCGTAGCGATTCTTCATCAAGCCAGATCAGCAAACGCAGAATACTATCCCGATCCCGCTGTTGCTGAGCGTAGGGCGCACTGACCCACTCATCAATCACGTCCACAGCGCCTATTTGTAGCGCGCCGGGCTGACCATTGTTCGCTGGCACCAGAATATCCGTTAACCGGGAGACCAGGGCGATTTGTTCCTGAGTCAGTGTTTTTGGCCACGGCGAGGGCGGGGGCATAATGAGATTAGGATCCTGCCCGTAACCGGCCAAGCTGATGGGTTCTATGGTTAGCGTTGGCCAGTCTGCGGCAACCGCACTGATTTTGCTTTCGCTGGTGGCGCATCCGCTAAGGGCCGGCACGGCAGCACTGGCCAGCATCATGCCAAACAGTTTTAACGACTGACGCCGGGTTAAGCCGTGAGAAGCATTGTTAGGGTTAGAATTTGTCATATTACAAAGCTCCCTGTTGGATCTGCCCTGCCAGCCAGTTAGCGTTTCGCATGGCCAGCGTCATAATAGTGAGCGTGCAGTTTTTATGGGGGTTGGATGCAAATACGCCGCCGTCCATCACAAACAGGTTCGGGCAGTCCCAGGTTTGCCCCCATTGATTGGTCACAGAATCCGATGGTGAGCTACCCATTCTGGCAGTGCCCACTTCATGGATAATCTGGCCGCCTTTGGCTATGGCTTGTTCTGGCGGCGGCAGTTCACCCACGGTTGCGCCCATGGTTTCAAGTAGCGTTTTAGCGGTTTGCAGACCGTGAGCCACCTGATTAAGTTCGTGTTCTGACCATTGCCAGTGGAAACGAGCTACCGGAATGCCCCATTTATCGGTAACGTCGGGGTCAATATCCATGTAGCAGTTATCATTAGGCAGCATTTCGCCGCGCAGCGCGAAGTACACACTGGCGCCATAATTAGCCTTGGCTTCGTCTTTTAATGACTCACCATACCCTGAAAAATCGCCGGATACCCAGGCGCCGGGCTCTCTGAAACCGGTACCCAGCTCAAAGTGATAACCGCGCGGGAAATTCAGCTTATGTTGTTCTTTGTGACCCCACCATGGGATAAACAGGTGGTTGGCAGTATGACCATCTTCATTGTAGCGCGGGCGGTTTTTTAACGCTGGTATGGTGGCACCCAGGCCGGCACCGGTAGAGTCCATCAGGTTACGGCCCAACTGGCCGCTTGAGTTAGCCAGGCCATTGGGATGAGAAGGCGACGCTGAGTTCAGCATAATTCTGGCCGACTCACAGGCGCTGGCGGCCAGGATAACCACTGGCGAGTTCAGAGTTAGCTCTTCGCTACTGGTTTTATCTATGTAAGTCAGCCCTGTAACCTTGCCTTCGCCATTGGTATTTACCTGTTTTACCATGGCATTGGTAATTAGCTTAAAATGACCCGTTTTGCGGGCCATCGGGATTAACGACGTGGTGGTTTGAAATGCCGCCCCGATTGAGCAGCCGTGACCACAGGGCGTGGCATAAAAGCAGGCTGCCCGGTCGTCTTTAGGCCGGGTCAGTACCGCGCGATGCATGGGCACCGCGGTAATACCGTGCTTTTTCGCAGCAGCGGCCACCAGTAATTCGGGGATCCGCGGGGTGGGCGGTGGCTGCAGCACGCCGGGCGGGGAGTCGGGCATATCATCAAGCCCGGTGTTGGTGCCACAAACTCCTACCAGGCTTTCGGTCTTATCGTACCACGGCGCTATATCGGCATACTCAAAGGGCCAGTCTGCACCCAGACCGTCGCGGCTTTTACCTTTAAAGTCGTGTTCGCTGAAACGCAGGGAATAACGGCCCCAGTGGTTAGTGCGGCCGCCAAGCATTCGCGCCCGCCACCATAAGAAATCGGAGTCATCATCGGTAGTGTAGGGCTCATCGGGCACCGACCAGCCCCCATCTACGGTGGCATCATAATAGCCAAAGTTCTTATCTGACGTGGCCGCGCCCATTAAGGGCGCGTCGGCATTGCGCTTAAACATAGGCGTTTCGGTTTTGGGGTTATAGTCACGGCCAGCCTCGAGCATCAGCACATTGATGCCTGCTTTGGTGAGCTCATAGGCGGCCATGGCACCACCTGCACCTGAGCCAACAATAACTACCTGATGGGCAAATGCTGTCATTAGCGTAACTCCCTTATTTTTATATTTTTAAACCACACCTTGTCGCCGTGATCCTGCAAACCGATATGGCCATTGGTTTGCTCGCCAAAGCCGTCCCATTTGGCAAATTTACTGGCTGCTACCAGCTTGTCCCAGGTTGAGGAATGCATCACGATGTGAACAGTCATTACGCCGTTCTGCCAGACTTCCAGTACATTATTGTGTAGCTTAATGCGCAGATTATTCCATTCTCCCGCGTCTTTATAGGCCGCGGGCGGTGCCACTACCATATCGTACAGTGAGCCAGAACGGTGCGAGTCGAGCTTGCTGTCGGGATGTTTTTCATTGTCAATAATCTGGATTTCAGGGGCATGGAAGAAAATATACTGCTCACTCTCATCCGCCAGAAAGAAAATACCGCTGTTGCCAGCCTCGGAAATCTTCCAGTCAAGGCTCAGTTCAAACTCCGCATACTGTTGTTCTGTAATCAGGTCGCCACTGCCTCCTTCGGTAAGGGTAATGGTACCGTTAGTCACCTGCCAGTTGCTGCCGGCTTCGTCCTTTTGATAGTTACGCCAACCATTAAGTGACTTACCATCAAACAAGCTTTCCCAGCCTTGTTGCTGTTCGATGGCTGAGAGCGTGTTATCACCGGCGAGTACCGCTGTGGAAGCGCTTACAAGTAATCCTGCCAAAAGCGTAGTCAGTGTTTTCATTGTTGTTTCCTGTTGAAATAGGCTGTTGAGCACACAGGCCCACCAGGCCTGTGTGATGCAGGGTTACTTAGCCTTTACGTGTTGTTCCAGCCATTGGTCCTGTTCCCACAGCATATGCAGGATACTTTCCTTGGCGCGGTAGCCATGGGATTCTTTGGGTAACATTACGAGGCGTGCTGTGGCACCAAGGCCTTTAAGCGCATTAAAATAGCGCTCACTTTGCATCGGATAGGTACCACTGTTGTTATCAGCCTCGCCATGAATAAGCAGCAGTGGGGTTTTCATTTTGTCGGCATGCATAAATGGCGACATGGTGTAATACACCTCAGGGGCTTCCCAGTAGGAGCGCTCTTCAGACTGGAAGCCAAACGGCGTGAGGGTACGGTTATAGGCACCGCTGCGGGCTATGCCGGCAGCAAATAAATCAGAATGGGACAGCAGGTTAGCCACCATAAAGGCGCCATAGCTGTGCCCCCCCACTGCTACGCGCTTTCGGTCAATAAGCCCGCGCGCATCCACGGCATCAATGGCTGCCTTAGCGTTGGCTACTAACTGGCTGCGGAAGCTGTCATTAGGCTCTTCGTCACCTTCGCCCACAATGGGGAAAGCCGCGCCGTCGAGTACCACATAACCTTTATTTACCCAGTAAATGGGCGAGCCCCAGAACGGATAAGTAAACTCATTGGGATTACTGGTATTCTGTGAGGCACTGTTTTGATCTTTGTACTCCCGGGGGTAAGCCCACAGGATCATCGGATATTGTTTACCCTCCTGGTAGCCAACCGGCAAATACAACGTGCCGGAAAGTTCTAGCCCATCGTCGCGCTTATAGGTGATGACTTCTTTTTTAACGCTCTGAATGGCTTTAAACGGATTTTCAAAGTCTGTTAACTGCGTGAGCGACTGGTCGGTTAAATGTCGGAAATAGCGGTTAGGGTATTCACTTTTCGACTCGATGCTCACGGTGAGTTTTTGCTCATCCACTTTGTAATCGTATAGCTCTTCCAGTTTATCGGTATAGGCAGACTGGTAGAGGCGCTCTTTTTCGAGGGTTTTCAGATTAAGGCTGTCGAGGAAAGGAAATTGTCCTTTATCAGAATAGCCATCACCCAGTAAAAAAACTTTTGCGCCATCCATTGCCAGTACGCTCTGGCCAAATTCATTACGTTCAGTCACAAAAGCACCCGGATCACTGTAGGCATCCTGATAATTGCGATCAAAAATAACCGTAGGCGCAACAGTACTGTCGCCGGGGTTAAACGCATAGGCTTTGGTATTCCGGGTATTCCACCAGTAGTCCTGGGCGATAGCGTGGTTGTCGTTACCCCACATAATGCGGGAAAAGCGATTATGGGTTTTAAGTAACAGCGACGGTGTGCCATCAAACGGGGGTTCTAAGGTGTAAACAGCATCGCGATAGTCAGCTTCAACAGCCGGATCGCCCTTATCCTGAGCTTCGGCAAAGACCAGCGTAGCGGGTTTATCATCACGCCACTGGATAGCGCGACGGCCTTCACGGGTGGCCATAAAGCCCTTGGGCAGATCCTCAATCAGCGGTACCGAAACAATGTCGCTAACAAACTTGCCCTGTTGGGTATACACACTGGTGACCGATGGGAAGCGATTGTACTGCACCAGATAGCTGAATGGCTTCTGGTAACGGGTAACCAGTACATACTGGCCGTTGGGGGAGACATCAATATTGCCGTACATAGCCGGCGCCAGCCAGTTGGAAGTGTTGCCTTTAAGGTCGACTTTTAGGAGCGTAGCGCGGGTTAACTGCTCAAAGTTAAATTCGTCATTTTTGTTTTTCAGCAGATCCTGATAGGTGCGGTTCTGGGCTTTTTTGCCGTCACTTACTGATACCGTTGGGCCGGTCGGCGTGGCGGATTCGGTGTTAATCAGCGGCTGGCGGTCCTCAGGAACCACTTTTACCAGCAGTGCAGAGCCGTCTGCAAACCAGTTGATCACATCACGCATGTTGGCGTTAAGGATAGCTGTGGTAAGGCGTTTGGCCTTAGCCGTTTTTAAATCGACAACCCATAACTCAATGCCCTTCGGCGTTTTATGGGTCATTGCCATTTTCTGTTGATCCGGCGACCAGGAAAAATTGGATAAACGCGGGCTAGCGGGTAATCCGGCGATGTCTACCGTTTGTTGGCTGTTGATTCGCTGAATCTTTAAATCGTTATAAAAAGTATCACGACTGCCAATGTTCGCTTTGGGATCAATCCGTAATCCGCCCAGACGCAACTCTTCTTCGGATAATTCGGCGATAGTTTTATAAGTATCGCGGTACAGCATCAACGCCGTATCCTGACTATCATTCATCAGAAAATAGGGGGCGCGTTTTACATCGACGAGCTTAAGAATTTCCTCGGCCGGTTTTTGATACTCGGTGGCAGCCAAAACAGTGGGTGAGAGGATAACTGCAAAACAGAGTGCAGCAGCTCTCAGGCGTAACCTGTGAAATTGCATGGGATTCCCTTTTCGTTATTAGTATTTCGTATCTGTCGTTTTTTATCGATAAAGTGACTTTAACCGCTGTGCATATTAGCCTGATTTATTCATACAGGTGAATAGGCCAAGGTTGAATAACATTTACATACGGTTAACTTCTCTTTCGGCGCAGCCATGCAAGCACCCAAGCGTTGAAATTTTATACAGTGATGATTATATTTTAAGGTGCTTTATGATGAGAATTATTCAAGGATGAATACCCATGCAACGTCGTCTTACCCACACACTTTTTTATTTATTGATCGCTAGCTTAGCCGCATTTAATGGGGTTTATGCAAGCGATGAGCCTATAACGTTAAAATTTGAAACCAGTCCTTATGGCCTGATTTTTACCGACATCGAGGTTAACGGTGAGCCATTGGTAGCCATGATTGATATTGGCGATCAGCAAAGATTGCAAGTCGCTTTTTCTACCGCTGAAGCCCTGGCCATCCCACTCGAAAAGGCCGGCTTTAAAGCCGGTGATATCAACGGCAACCAATGGGACGTATACCAGGGTACGCTAAACACACTAAAGCTCGGTGAACAGGTGTTTTCTGACGTTAGGTTTAGCAGCTCTCGTGGCGATATCGAAGGTGTGGCAGAGCAAATTGCCACGGATTTTCAGGCCGTTATAGGATGGGGGTTTGTTAAGGATTATGTCGTCGAGTTTGACTATTCAAACAAACATATCCGCATGTCCGAACATCTACCGCAAGGTTTGCTGCCAACCATGACGCTGGCCTATGAAGATCAGTACGGCCCGCTTATTATCAGCGTTAAGATAGCAGGTAAGATGCGGCGAGTAATGCTGGATACCGGCGCCAGCGTATCGGTGTTCGATCCGCAGTTAGTAAAGTTTGGCAAAGACAACGAAGTGAGTCTTAATCTTGGCGGCGAGGCGATTACGCTGACCGGTTACGAGCAGGATTTAGCGGTGCTGGCCGATTTAGAGGTAGTCGGTATTCTGGGGAGTGACTTACTGCATCTTTATAAGGTGATCATCAACCCGCTCAGTCACCAGGTGCACTTTGTTAAATTCGATTAGACAAACAAAAAAGCCAGTCGTTAAGACTGGCTTTTGATGGCTATTTGCAAGACAATTTATTCGTCCAGGAAGCTGCGTAGCTGTTCAGAGCGGCTTGGGTGGCGCAGTTTGCGCAACGCCTTGGCTTCGATCTGACGGATACGCTCACGGGTTACATCAAACTGTTTACCCACTTCTTCCAGCGTGTGGTCGGTATTCATGTCGATACCGAAACGCATACGCAGTACTTTTGCTTCACGGGCAGTCAGGCCAGCCAGAACTTCCTGGGTAGCGTCTTTAAGGCTGCCGCCGGTCGCTGAATCGAGGGGCTGAATAATAGTGCTATCCTCGATAAAATCACCCAGATGCGAATCTTCATCATCACCGATGGGCGTTTCCATCGAGATTGGCTCCTTCGCAATCTTTAGTACCTTACGGATTTTGTCTTCCGGCATCAGCATGCGCTCAGACAATTCTTCCGGCGTTGGTTCGCGCCCCATTTCCTGCAGCATCTGACGAGAGATACGGTTCAGTTTGTTAATGGTTTCAATCATGTGAACCGGAATACGAATGGTACGCGCCTGGTCGGCAATTGAACGGGTAATCGCCTGACGGATCCACCAGGTTGCATAGGTTGAGAATTTATAACCACGGCGGTATTCAAACTTATCCACCGCTTTCATCAGACCAATGTTACCTTCCTGAATGAGGTCGAGGAATTGCAGACCACGGTTGGTGTATTTCTTCGCGATTGAAATAACCAGACGTAAATTTGCTTCCACCATTTCTTTTTTGGCACGACGGGCTTTAGCTTCACCAATCGACATGCGACGGTTGATATCTTTAATGTCGGCAATCACCAACCCGGTTTCTTGCTCAACCTGAGAAATCTTGCCAACACTGCGCTCGATTTCTTCTTTGTACGACTGTAACACGCCGGCATACGGTGCGCTGCCAGCCAGAATTTCATCTAACCATGCGGTAGAGGTTTCGTTACCGGCAAACGCTTTGATGAAGTCTTTCTTCGGCATTTTAGCGTGCATGACGCAGTACTTCATTACCAGACGTTCCTGGATCCGTACGCGGTCCATCATCTCACGCATATTGCGAACCAGACGATCAAACTGTTTTGGTACCAGACGGAATTCTTTAAAGATGTCGCTCAGTGCGTTAATTTCTTTGCGCGAATCGGCGTGAGTACGGCCTTTTGTTTCGATGACCTTGCGGGCAACCTGATACTGATCGCGTAACTCTGCAAACTTCTGGCGCGCTTCTTCCGGATCAACACCGGTATCATCTTCGTCATCATCATCGTCGTCGTCATCATCGTCATCATCTTCGTCGTCCAGCTCTTCCTGAGAAAGTTCTGAACCAACGTGTGTGGCGGTGGGCGCGAGGTCTTCTTCGTTATTTGGATCAACAAAGCCAGAAATGATATCGCTTAAGCGAATTTCTTCTGCTTCGTAAAGGTCCCATTGATCGAGCAGGTAAGTAATGGCTTCAGGGTATTCTGCAACAGAACACTGAACCTGATTAATACCGTCTTCGATACGTTTGGCGATTTCAATTTCGCCTTCACGGGTAAGGAGTTCTACGGTACCCATCTCACGCATGTACATGCGGACCGGGTCGGTGGTACGTCCGATTTCGCTTTCAACAGTTGCCAGCGCTTGTGCTGCCGCTTCTGCAACTTCTTCGTCAGTGGTGGTTTCCTGCATTAACAGTTCATCGGAATCCGGTGCTGACTCTGCTACCTGGATACCCATGTCATTGATCATGCGGATGATATCTTCTATCTGATCCGAATCGACAATGTCTTGAGGCAGATGGTCGTTGACTTCAGAAAACGTCAAATAACCTTGTTCTTTACCTTTCGCAATCAGGAGTTTAATCTGAGACTGCTTGCTTTGCGCCATATACCCTACACTTTTCAAAAATTAACCATTGCAATATGACCCGTCCAAATGTAACTCTATGACGGACCGTGGTAATAACGTTACAACTTACCTACGGTAGACTGCTTTTGTTGGTTTACGTTTAATTGCCTGCCCATTGCGACGACGGCAGCGAATTACACAGTATAACAGAAACACGGTTATTTTGACTACTATGGCGGCTACTTTTACCGCATCTAATTTTGCTGATAAGCCTTTCAAATCTTACCGGTTCTGCTGTAATTGTGGTGCTAATTCGCCGTTTATTGGTCTGTAGGTCGCAAGCCTATAGTCTGCGACTCATGCCGAAGTCTGCGCCGGGTTCGTTGTTGCTAAGGTTTAAAGCCTTCACCGCAACTTTCAATATTCATACCCAATGCTTATGTTGCTGTAATGAATTAACTGCTTTGCCGTTCCCGCATGAGCATGTTTAATTCCTGTTTTTCGTCACTACTAAGCGCCTGAATTCTTGATTTTGACAACAGTTGGTCAATGCGGCTATCGAAATGCCAGTCTAACAGGCGGGCAAAGCAGTCCCGAAATACCCTTTGTGCGTCGGCCTCATCAATAAAGTGCTCCTGAACGAGTAACCGACCCAGACTCTTTGAATAGGGGTGCTCACGGAAGTTTTCAACCACTTGTGCAGTTTTGGCCTGCGGATGCGTGGCACAAAAACTGAACACATCCTGTAAAACGTTGAGGCCAGCAATCCCTGAACCGTTGAGAAATTCAGGCTGTACGGAATCACCACATTCTGCTGCCAGCGACGGATGCTCCAACAACAATCTAATCATTACACTTATCGGCGACAGACGGGTTTTATTGATATTGCCGCCGTCATTTTTTTGCTGTCTTGGTGCAGCCGAGCCAGGGCCGGCATTGGCTGCGCGAATATCCCGATCGAGTTTAAAACGGTCGTACTCACCAACGTGTTTGCTGAGTTCTTCACTAAGCATCAGCTTTTGCTGTTCGCCGGCTACCTGATCTATCAGTGGCTGCGCTGCAGACTTCAGGGCAATTTTGCCTTCCGGGGTGCCAACGGAATGTTGTTTAAGTAATGCATCAAAGAAAAAGGTCGACAGCGGTGTTGCCCTGGCGACCATTTCCTCAAAGGCTTCCTGACCAATCTGACGCACCATGGTATCAGGGTCCTCGCCATCCGGCAGAAACAGAAATTTTAACTGTACGCCATCCTTTAAAGCCGGCAGGGCATTTTCCACTGCGCGCCAGGCGGCATCTCTTCCTGCCTGGTCGCCATCGTAACAACACACAATTTCCTGCGTGCCACGCATTAACATGGTCATATGGTCCTGAGTGGTTGCGGTACCCAGTGCAGCGGTGGCATACTGGATGCCATACTGACTTAGCGCCACCACATCCATATAGCCCTCAACCACCATGATGCGCTGTAAGTTACGTTGCTGGCGGGTCTGGTAGTAGCCAAACAGCTCGTATCCTTTGTGAAAGATACGGGTTTCCGGCGAGTTCAGATATTTCGGGCCATTGCCTTCCATAATCCGGCCACCAAAGCCACACACCCGGCCGCGCTTATCACGAATCGGAAACATGATCCGATCGCGAAAAAAGTCGTATTGCTTGCCGTTATCGTTTTGGTTTACCAGTTTAAGGTCGAGCAACTGTTTTCTTAACGCGTTGTCAGTACCAAAGGTTTTGAGCACCGCATCCCAATCCGGCGGCGCGTAACCAATTTCCCACTGCTTAACTATTTCGCCAGATAAGCCGCGCTGTTTGAGATACTCCACCGCTTTACTGCCCTGGGCATGGTGTTTAAGCTGATGCTGGAAAAAGCGTGTGACCTTTTCCATTAATTGGAAGTCAGACTCATTCTGCTGCTTGTTCTTGTCGCTGGTAAAACGACCTGAACCTTGCTCTCTTGGCACTTCCAGACCGTGCATCTTCGCCAGTTCTTCAATGGCTTCAACAAACTCCAGTCGGTCATAGTCCATCAAAAACGAAATGGCGTTGCCATGCTCACCACAGCCAAAGCAGTGATAAAACTGTTTATCCTGGCTTACGGTAAAAGAAGGTGTTTTTTCGTCGTGGAACGGACAGCAGGCTGAATAGTTTTTTCCCGCTTTTTTGAGCCGTACACGGCTATCAACAATTTCAACGATGTCGGTTCGGGCCAACAGATCGTCGATAAATTCGCGAGGGATTTTACCTGCCATAGATTGTACTACGCTGCTATGAAGTATTGGATTGCGGATACTTTATCAGGATATGTGGTAAGCGCAACGATCTGCGCCGCTACCATAAATGCCAGCGTGAGTTGGGTAGTTTACCCTAAACGCTGTTTGATTTGGGCGCTCAATGCGCCCATATCGGCCCGGCCTTGTACCTGAGGTTTTAAAACACCCATCACCTTACCCATATCTTGCATGCCGCTGGCACCGGTTGAAGCCATAGCTTCGTCGATCAATACGGCAATTTCCTCTTCAGTGAGAGGCTGGGGTAGGAAAGACTCGAGTTCGACAATCTCTGTGCGCTCAGTTTGCGCCAGGTCTTCACGACCTGCCGAATCGTACTGCGCAGCAGCATCCTGGCGTTGCTTAACCATTTTGGTTAACACTGCCAGGATATCAGAATCGCCTAAAGTTACCTGCTCATCGATTTCTTTTTGCTTAATAGCTGCTAACGCCATGCGAATAGTGCCAAGACGGACCTTGTTTTTTGCCCGCATTGCCTCTTTTTGTGCATTTTTTAAATCGTCGATTAGCGCCATAAGTTACTCAGTCGATAGTTGCTTACAGGTTTTTTTTGCTGCATGTTATTGCAGCTAAACTGAACTAAGGGAGTCCCTAAAAGACTATCCTAGTACAGTTTTACGCGACGTGCGTTTTCGCGAGCCAGCTTCTTCAGGTGACGCTTTTTAGCAGCAGCTTTCTTGCGCTTACGTTCCCAGGTTGGCTTTTCGAAAAATTCACGACGACGAACTTCTGACAGAACACCGGCTTTTTCACAAGAACGCTTAAAACGACGCAGTGCTACGTCAAATGGCTCGTTTTCTCTAACTTTAACGATAGGCATTAAAAATTCACCTCAAAACTTAACAGGATGTCCGGGTTAAAAATAGGTACTTTTAAACCACCCGGGTTAAAAATGGTGCGAAATTCTAATCATTCACGCCCACGATGTAAAGTCTTAGTGTTAAAAAAATAGCCAAAACGCCCCATATAATACACCCAATGCACCGTAGTGGCCTGAATTCACCAATTCGGTTAAACTGCGCAGCCGTCACCCCGGCTAAATCTGATCAACTAAAGGCAAACAAAACACTATGCGCGTATTAGGTATTGAGACATCCTGTGATGAAACCGGTATTGCTGTTTATGACGACGAACAGGGGCTTCTGTCGCATACCTTATATAGTCAGGTTAAGTTGCACGCCGATTATGGTGGCGTAGTTCCAGAGCTGGCATCGCGTGACCATGTGCGCAAAATCGTCCCGCTGATTCAAAAAGCGTTGAGCGATGCGGGGTCCTCTTCTGACGATATCGATGGTATTGCCTATACCCGCGGACCCGGCCTGGTTGGGGCATTATTGGTGGGCGCCTCAGTAGGGCGCTCGTTAGCCTATGCCTGGGATGTACCGACCATTGGCGTGCATCATATGGAGGGGCATTTGTTAGCCCCTATGCTGGAAGATAATCCGCCGCCGTTCCCTTTTGTTGCGCTGCTGGTGTCTGGTGGTCATTCCATGCTGGTGCGGGTAGATGGTATTGGCAGTTATGAATTACTCGGTGAGTCTATCGATGACGCCGCCGGTGAAGCCTTTGATAAAACCGCCAAGCTGCTGGGGTTGGATTATCCTGGCGGTCCGCTTCTGGCGAAGCTGGCCGATCAGGGCGAAGGCGGCCATTACAGCTTTCCGCGCCCAATGACCGACCGCCCGGGCCTGGACTTTAGCTTCAGCGGTCTTAAGACGTTCGCTGCGAATACCATTCGCGACGCCGACGGCAGCGATCAAACTAAGGCCAATATTGCTTTTGCTTTTCAGGAAGCAGTAATTGATACCTTAATCATCAAGTGTAAAAGGGCGCTTAAACAAACCGGCTTGAAACGCTTGGTGATAGCCGGCGGCGTGAGTGCCAATACGTCACTGCGCGCTGCTATGACAAAATTAATGCAGGACATTAATGGCGAAGTGTATTACCCGGGTTTAAGTTTTTGTACCGATAACGGTGCAATGATAGCGTATGCCGGCTTGCAGCGACTCAAAGCCGGTGAAACCACTCCTCTGGCAGAATCGGTAGTTCCTCGCTGGCCACTTGATTCATTAACACCAGTGTCATAAAAAGGGTGTTATCTTAAGCTTTTTATTTGATATCAAGCCTCTTATGACATTTTTTAGCTGGCGTAGCCTACTAGGCTGCCTGATTCTTGTTAGCCTGAATGTGCATGCTGAACGCCCGGAACAGCATGTGGTATTAATTTCAATCGATGGCTTTCGGCACGACTATATCGAAAAGCATCAGGCCCGGGCGATGGCCAATATTGCCGCTCGCGGTGTACGCGCCGAAAGCATGCAACCGGTGTATCCGGCCAATACTTTTCCCAATCACATTTCGCTGCTGACCGGCCTGTTGCCGGTTAATCACGGCATTGTGAACAACCGTTTTTACGATAAAAGCCGCCATGCGTACTATTCCATGGGTGAAGCTTATAAAGACAGTACCTGGATCACGGCGATGCCGTTCTGGAACCTGGTGGAAACCCATGGTTACCCGGCAGCTACCTACTTCTGGCCGGAGTCAGACGCACGGATTGGCGGGCAATTACCTTCTTATCACTTTCACTATTCCAAATATTCAGATTATCAGCAGCGTATTGATCAGATCATTGAATGGCTGACCTACCCGGATGCGACCCGCCCGGTGTTTATTGCCGGCTATTTCTCTTTAGTCGATACCGTTGGGCACGATTATGGCCCGGACGCACCGCAGACTTTTGCTGCCGTGCAAAAAATCGATGCTCTGGTTGGCCAGTTGTATGAGCGTATTCAGGCTTTGCCAATAAAGGTCAACCTGATCCTGGTGTCTGATCACGGCATGAACGCGGTAGATACCAGCCGGATAATTTATCAGGATGAGCTGAATATCAGCGATGACTTTCTGGTACTCAACGAAGGTGAGCAAATACTGTTGTACGCCAAAGACGGCGTCAGCGAGGCGGCCGTTAAAGCGCAGGAAGAGGCGTTGCGAGCTTTGGCGTTACCCGGTGTTAAAGTATTTGATGAGCATCAACGAAAGCATTATCACATGCCGCAAAATCCGCGTACCGGTGATATTATCATTACCATTGATGCGCCGGCACGTTTTGCCAAAAATAAAGACAGTCGTATCGGCCCCGGCGGTCATGGCTATTTGCCTGAACATCCGGATATGGGCGCCACTTTTGTTGCAACCGGTCCTGCTTTCAAGCAGGGAGTACGACTGCCGCGCTTCAGCAATCTGGAAGTATACCCGGCACTGGCTAAAGTACTGGGGCTTGAGTTGCTCCGTCCCATCGACGGCAAACTGGATGTGCTCAATCAGGCGCTGGCGGAACAATAACCGAGAGGTCTTGATAATGAGTAAGTCTTACCCTGAAATTACCCAACGTATTGCCAGCAATTTAAAAGCTTTGCGCAGCGACATCAGCGATACCATGCAGGGATTCTCTGCAATGGCGCAAGCCGCAACCAAAGACGGCGTGCTGGACAAGAAAACCAAAGAACTCATCGCCCTGGCAATCGGCGTATCTACCCGTTGTGACGGCTGCATTGGCTTTCACGTTAAAGCCCTGGTAGAGCTTGGCGCAACCAAGCAGGAAATCGAAGAAACGCTGGGTATGGCGGTTTACATGGGCGGTGGTCCATCACTGATGTATGCCGCCGATGCCATGCTGGCTTATGAACAGTTCAGTGAAGCCAGCGCTTAATTACTCTTGTCGGTTAAGCTGGCTTGCATAGCCTGTCGATAGGGCCGGTGGGCCTGGCCATTGATTATGTGCTGGTGTGGGGAGCTTTGTTTCTGGCGCTTATCTGGCTTCGTCTGGTAGAAAAAGAAAAGCCACTGCGCGCGCAGGTAGAGAACTCCTTGTTCGCTGTTTTTGTGGCGGCACTCCTTGGCGCCAGAGCGGGATTTATCTGGTGTATGTGGCCACAGTACCAATCTGACTGGTTGGCCATGTTGGATATTCGTGATGGCGGCTTTTTACCCCAGGCCGGGCTGATAGCCGGTATGCTGGTACTGATATGGCGCATACACAAACGGCCTCTTACCCGAAATACCTCAGTGAAAGTGGTTCTGCTCACTGCCGCCTGTACATTGCCCTTATATATTGGCGTTAACTGGGTAAATCGCAGTTCGACCATGCCTTTACCCGTGGTGCAGAATAATGCTCTTCAAACGGTGGACTTTGCTGCTTATACGGATAAGCCTATTGTACTGAATGTGTGGGCTACCTGGTGCCCGCCATGTCGCCGCGAAATGCCAGTGCTTGAGCAGGCCCAGCAAAACTACCCCAACCTGCATTTCATTTTTTTAAATCAGGGAGAGTCGGCTGCCGAAGTTAATGACTTTCTCAATAGCCAGGGCCTTAAACTCGAAAATGTCCTGCTTGATACCAGCGGAGCAGTGAGTGAAGCTTTCGGCGTGGCTGTATTGCCCACCACGCTATTTTACTCTCCACAAGGTAAGTTGCTGTATCGCCATGTAGGCGGTGTCTCGTCGGCAAGCCTTGATTACGCACTGCAACAGCTTACGCAAAACGTGCCAGAAGCGTAAAGCCTACTCGTTGGCTTTGCCTTTATCCCAGACTTTACTCTCTTCGCCTTTGAGCAACCGCTGAATGTTTTCTTTGTGTCTGAAAATGATCAGTACCGACAGCATGGCCACCGGGATAGTGTACATAGGCTTGATTAACCAGGTAAAAACCGGCGCCAGCAGTACGGTAACAATAGCGCCCAGTGAAGAATATCCCCAAATGAATACTACCACCGCCCAGGTGGCAATCAGCGAACCTGCCAGCGCCGGGCCAATTGGCAACATGGCGCCAAATGCTGTAGCGACCCCTTTGCCGCCAGCAAAATTAAAATACAGCGGGAAGATATGACCCAGACAGGCAGCAATAGCAATAAAGCCCAGGGCAACCGGGGGAAGCCCCATAAAATAGGCTGAATACACCGGAATGGTGCCTTTCAACACGTCGACAATTAGCACCAGTAAAGCCGGCACCCGACCACCGAGCCGATATACATTGGTGGCACCGGGATTGCCCGAGCCATGGCGGCGCGGATCGGGTAATCGAAAAGCACGGCTAACCAATACTGCACTGCTAACAGAGCCTATCAGGTAGGCAATGCCAATCATTAACAGACTGAGTGCAATCAAGCCAATGCTCCAACTATGTATGAAAAGTGTGCACACACTACTAGAATATCGCCCGCAAAGCCAGACTTTGTGATGCTATGAGCGCTTGGTGAAGAACGTCCTGAAAGCTGGCTGTGCTGGTCAAGGTAGCCAGGATCGCGTAATCTGCAACGCCAATGCTATACTCGCAAAAAATGAGTGTTAAGGTGCAGCAAATAATGCAGCAAATATTTATCGAAGGGTTGGAAGTGCCTACCCTGATAGGCGTATACGACTGGGAGCGCACGCAAAATACCGTGCTGATCGTCGATTTGTTAATTGATGCCGACTTGAGCGCGGCCATGCAGTCAGATGATGTGGAGCACACTATAGATTATGCAGCGGTTGCAGAAACCGTTAAGCAAGTGGGAATTGACTCCTCTTTTGAGTTACTTGAGGCGTTTGCCAATGCCATTATCAATGCTGTTTGCCACACGTTCCCCGTACAAAAACTGGTACTGACAATCGAAAAGCCGGGGATATTACCGGATGCCCGAAAAGTGGGTATCCGCATTACCCACGAGGCAGGCAAATAAAGTGAGCCTGCATCGGGTTTATATAGGTATTGGCTCGAACATAGAACGTGAGTTTCATACCCGCGAAGCTTACCGGGTGCTGCAACAGTATTTTGATGAAGTAGTGGTTTCGCCAGTTTATGATTGTCCGGCCCAGGGCTTCGATGGACCGGGATTTTACAACTGGGTAGCACGAGTGGATACCAGCTTATCGCTGCAGGCTATTTATCAGTTATTCAAACAATTAGAAGCCGAGTACGGGCGAAAAGACTGGTATAAAAGGCACTGTTCACGCACAATGGATTTAGATTTATTGTGCTTCGATCAAATGGTGTGCGATGCACCGGTGACGCTGCCCAGAGCGGAAATTCTACAGCGCGCTTTTGTATTGCGGCCGCTGGCTGATATTGCCCCTGATATGCGCCACCCGGTAGTGGGAAAAACTTTCTCGCAACTCTGGCAGGCCTTTGATCATAGCAAGCAGCCAACTACACCTATCGATTTTAAATGGAGTTCACCCCAGGGATGACGCTTTTCGAAATTATTGTTCTGGCCATTATCCAGGGCCTTACCGAGTTTTTGCCTATCAGTAGTTCTGCCCATTTGATTTTACCTGCCGAAGTACTCGGCTGGCGTAATCAGGGGCTGGCATTTGACGTGGCGGTACATGTAGGCAGTTTACTGGCGGTAATGATTTACTTCCGCAATGACATACTGCAAATGACGGGGGCCTTTTTTAAACATGGGTTCAGTCAACAACAAACCACCGACAGTAAGCTTGCCTGGTTTGTGGTAATCGGTACTATTCCGGCGGTAATAGCCGGTTTTTTACTCAAAGACCTGATCGAAACCCATGCGCGCAGCGCTGCTGTAATTGCTACCACGACAATTCTGTTTGGCTTGCTGCTTTGGTATGCCGATGTAAAAGCGAAACATGTGCAGAAGCTGGAACAACTGACCCTGCGTCAGACTATTATTATTGGTCTGGCCCAAATGCTGGCATTAATTCCGGGTACATCCCGTTCTGGTATCACGATGACAGCAGGTTTGATGCTGGGATTAAATCGCGAAAGTTCGGCACGCTTTTCGTTTCTACTGTCTATTCCGGTGATCCTCGGTGCCGGTTTATTAGCAGTAAAAGATCTGCTCGAAGCCAATGAAGCTGTGGATTGGTCGGCACTAATTTACGGCGCAGGCTTTTCCTTTGTTAGTGCTTATCTGTGTATCTTTTTATTCCTGAGCTGGATAAGCCGCATCGGTATGTTACCGTTTGTGATATACCGCTTACTGCTTGGCGCCGTGCTGATTGCCTTTATATTCTGGTAAGCCCTGTATCGATTTGATGGAGATAACAAATGGCTGAAACTATTTTTGATAAGATAATTGATAAGTCTATCCCGGCAGATATTCTGTACGAAGACGACAAGGCGTTAGCCTTTAAAGATATTAATCCGCAGGCACCGATTCATTTTTTAGTCATCCCTAAAAAGCAGATTGCCACCATTAATGACATCAGCGAAGCAGATGAAGCCGTGGTCGGTCATTTATATACTGTCGCCGCCAAACTGGCTCATGATATGGGCTTTGCTGAAGAAGGCTACCGCGCTGTAATGAACTGTAATAAGTTTGGTGGCCAAACTGTTTATCACATCCATTTGCATGTTCTGGCCGGGAAAATGATGGGCTGGCCACCGTACACAGACAAACCCAAGCATTTAGAGTAACAAAAAGCTAAAGCTTTTTGTTATCCCGGAAGCGCCACCGGCGCTATCCGGGATCCCCTGAGAAGGCTGACTAATCTAAACAGTATCGCGTTTGTTATCCTCGAAGCGCCATAGGCGCTATCCGCTTTATATCTTGTCATCCCGGAAAGGACGCAGTGCTTATCCGGGATCTCCTTGACTGATATTGTGGACTAAAAAATACCATTCTTTGCGTATCTATAGAATGTAGGCACTTCCACCACCATTCATTTCTCCACATTTTGTCTGGGTGCCGACTGCACCCAGAGGGGAGGTGGCTCCCCTCTGGACACCCCCAGTTCTTTAATCGCGAAGTAGCATACTGAGACCGGGCAGGTAAAACCTATCGGCCAGAGCGGGCGTCCTGCCCGCACT
>Ga0213831_1000204_pt1 | contig 65779 bp, 57 predicted proteins | sample SWATP12_FD_163421 | JGI IMG/M metagenome (GOLD analysis project Ga0213831, IMG submission 163421) | Coastal seawater microbial communities from Marineland, Florida, United States - SWA TP1 #2 | ecosystem: Environmental > Aquatic > Marine > Coastal | place: USA: Florida | collected 2016-08-06 | reverse complement strand
AAAACGTTGGTATCATATGATGAGTGAGTTTAAAACCAGCTCGAGCCACGATTTTGCGAAGTTTTCTGTTGCTCTGCGTGAATTGATGCTTTTAAGCATGAAGTCTAACCAGTAAACTACGCAACCATGGGTTGATACCTGCTTTATGCTGGCGTAAGTCAGTGTAAGGTTGCAAACATAATCTTCACAGCCCCGACCGGTATTCAATACCCGCCGGGGCTTTAATTTATGGCGTTAAAACACTTCATGTACGATCTGATCCAAAAAGTATTGCTTAACTGCGAACCCGAAAAAAGCCACGATTTCAGTATTAAATGGTTACACCGCACCCAGCGCACACCGCTGTCGGCGCTGTACCGGGTAAACACCCCGGATAAGCCGGTGACGGTTGCCGGTGTGACCTTCAGAAATCCCGTGGGGCTGGCTGCCGGCCTGGATAAAAACGGGGAGTGCATTGATGCGTTTGCCGCCATGGGCTTTGGCTTTATTGAGGTAGGCACGGTTACCCCGCGCCCTCAGCCGGGTAACCCTAAGCCGCGCCTGTTCCGCTTACCGGAAAAAAACGCCATCATCAATCGCATGGGCTTTAATAATAAAGGCGTGGATTACCTGGTTGAGCAGGTAAAAGCCAGTCGTTACGACGGCGCGCTGGGCATCAACATTGGTAAGAACAAAGACACCGAAGAAGCCAACGCGCTGAATGACTACTTAAAATGCCTTAACAAGGTATACGAGCATGCCAGCTATGTAACCATCAATATTTCATCGCCAAACACGCCGGGACTACGCAACCTGCAGTACGGCGAAGCGCTGGAAGCCCTGCTGGGTGGCTTAAAAGAAGCCCAGGGCACTTTGGCTCAGGTGCACGGTAAATATGTACCGCTGTTTATTAAAATCGCACCGGATTTAAGCCCTGAAGAAGTAGATGGCATCGCAGAATCACTGATCAAGTCAGAAATGGACGGTGTGATTGCCACCAATACCACACTCGATCGTGAAGCGGTGAAAGGCCTCGAGCATGCCAATGAAGCAGGCGGTTTAAGCGGTGAGGTGCTGGTTAATCAAAGTCAGCTGATCACAGAACAACTACATGCCGCACTCAATGATAAGATGCCTATTATCGGGGTTGGTGGAATCCATGACGTCGCCAGTGCTAAGGCCCGAATGGCGGCCGGAGCGCAGCTTATTCAGGTATATTCTTCTTTTATTTATCAGGGACCAGCGCTAGTCAAACAGCTGGTTGAAGGCCTTTAATGTCTGTTTCACAATCTCAGCCCGGATTTTTAGTTACCACCAGTCGCGGTCTCGACGAGCTGCTAAAACAGGAGCTCAGCGAACTTTGCCCTGATGCCGAGCTGGCCATTGCTCGAGGCGGCGTCAGAGTAACAGACAACTTACAGGCGGCCTATAAGGTATGTTTATGGTCGCGCCTGGCTAACCGGGTTATCTGGATCTTAAACGAAGGTAACGCAGGCACGGCTGAAGAGCTATACGATAGCGCCCGCGACGTCGACTGGTCGATGCATTTTGCCGTTAATAATACTTTTTCAGTACAGTTTAATGGCAGCAGTAAAGCCATTAATAATACCCAGTTCGGCGCCTTAAAAATTAAAGATGCGATTGTTGACCACTTCTATGAGGAAGACGGTTCACGCCCTAATGTGGATCGCGACTTTCCGGATATGGTTATCAGCGGTCGCTTGCACCGCGATAAAGTACTCATTGGTATTGAGCTTTCTGGTGGCAGCCTGCACCAGCGCGCCTACCGTCAGGATACTGGCCTGGCGCCCTTAAAAGAACATGTGGCGGCAGCCATGCTGATGCGCAGTGGCTGGGCAGCCAATATGGAGAAGTCACTACTGGATCCTATGTGTGGCTCCGGTACGCTGGTTATCGAAGCTGCGCTCATGGCAATGCATAAAGCACCGGGTCTTGGCCGGACTCGCTGGGGTTTCAGCAAATGGCTGGGTCACCGTGAAGGTGACTGGCAGGCATTAATTGAAGATGCTAAGTCTGACCAAATTCAGCCCGACGTTAAGTTATTTGCCAGCGATGTCGACCGTAAATTAATCGCCATTGCCAAACAAAATGCCAATGAGGCAGGGGTGTTTGACCTCATCGAGTTCAACGTTGCTGATGCGACCAAATTTACCCCGCCTGCAGCCATAACTGAACCAGGCTATCTGGTGTCTAACCCGCCGTATGGCGAGCGTTTAGGTGAGCTCACCGAACTTATTCCTTTGTTCGCTCAGTGGGGCGAGCAGTTAAAGCAACACTGGCAGGACTGGCAGGTGTCGCTGTTAAGCAGTAACCGGGAATTACTGCGGTTGTTAAAGCTGCGCGGCAATAAAGAATACAGCCTGATGAACGGTAAACTCGAGTGTAAACTGGTTAATTATCAGCTCGACGCCAACAACTGCCAACAGTTTGGTGACAGTCAGGATAACGATTTTGCTAACCGGCTGAAAAAGAATCTTAAAAAGCTTAAGCCCTGGCTCAAAAAACAGGATACCAACTGTTACCGTATTTATGACGCCGACTTGCCCGAATATAACGTAGCCATTGATGTATACGATGATTGCCTGGTAGTGCAGGAATATGCACCGCCTAAAACCATTGATGCCGAGAAAGCCCGTCGCCGCCTGCAGGAAGTACTGCTTTATTTACCGGCGGTCACAGGCGTACCGGCTAAGCAAATCATGCTCAAAGTGCGTGAGCAGAAAAAAGGCAAACAACAGTACGAAAAGGTGAATACCACCGGTAACCGTAAAGTGGTGTGGGAAAACGGCGCCAAACTCTACGTTAACCTCACCGATTATCTGGATACCGGGCTGTTTCTGGATCACCGCATCACCCGCCAGAAAGTCCGTCAGATGGCAAAGGGCAAAGACGTACTGAACCTGTTTTCCTACACCGGCAGTGTGTCGGTTGCGGCAGCGCTTGGCGGTGCCCGTTCGGTGACGACGGTAGATATGTCCAACACCTACATCAACTGGGCAAAAGACAACTTTAAACTCAATAAACTTAACGGGGCGTATCACTTTGTGCAATCCGATTGTCTGCAGTGGTTAGTCGGTCACAATGGTAAGTACGACCTGATTTTTGTTGATCCGCCGTCATTCTCCAACTCTAAGCGAATGGATACTACCTGGGACGTACAGCGTGACCATGTGATGTTATTAACCCAGGTTCGCCGCTGTCTGAACCCGGGCGGCACGATTGTGTTTTCTAACAATAAGCGTGGGTTTAAGCTGGACAACGACGCCATGGTAGACCTGGGCTTAGCGGTTGATAATATCTCGGCACAAACCATTCCGCAGGATTTTGCCCGCCACAGTAACATTCATCAGTGCTATGTGCTGACCTTATCATGAAGATAGCGTTTTTTACCGGGCCACAGTGCTGTTTATGTGACGATGCGGATGAGCTGCTCAGGCAATCATCCGTCTATGAGCAACTGCAAATAACCAAACACAATATCCGTGATAATACCGACCATTATCATTTGTACGCGGTGCGTATACCGGTATTAAAGCGTGAGGATAACGGCGAGGAACTTGGCTGGCCGTTTACGCTCGATGAACTGGAGCTGTTTCTGAAGTGAGTGTATTACAACTTAAAAATATTTCTGTGCTATTTGGCACGCCGCCGTTACTCGACGGTGTTGAACTTGTTGTTCAACCGGGCGAGCGGGTATGTATTGTTGGCCGCAACGGCAGTGGTAAATCGACCCTGATGAAAGTGATCAGCGGCGATGTGATCCCCGATGATGGCCAGCGTGTTGTGGAACGGGATACCATTATTGCCCGTCTCGAGCAGGATCCGCCGCAAACCACTGATATTGCCTTATTTGATTACGTGGCCGAAGGGCTTGCTGAAGTGGGCGATATTCTGAAAGGCTACTTTAAGCAGATTCAGTTGGTCACCGACGATCCCAGCGAAAAAAACCTCAACAAGTTGCAGTCACTACAAGAGCAGCTTGAAATTCAGAATGCCTGGCAATTTGAACAAAAAATCGAACAGACGCTGACCATGTTACAACTGGATGGTAATGCCTCGCTGGCATCGCTGTCCGGTGGTTGGCGACGCAAGGCAGCGCTGGCACGCTCGCTGGTACGTTCGCCGGATATCCTGTTGCTCGATGAGCCCACCAACCACCTGGACGTGCAAATGATCCGCTGGCTGGAACAAAGTCTGCAGCAGTATCAGGGCGCCATTGTGTTCATCAGTCACGACCGGGCGTTTATCCGAGCCATGGCGACCCGCATCGTGGATTTAGACCGAGGCCAGCTCACCAGCTACCCGGGTAATTACCAGGCGTATCTGGATAAAAAAGAGCACGACCTGGAGGTAGAAGCCAGCCAGCAGGCGGAGTTTGATAAAAAGCTGGCTCAGGAAGAAGTGTGGATCCGTCAGGGGATTAAAGCCCGGCGTACCCGTAACGAAGGCCGTGTACGGGCGCTGAAAAAGCTCCGCGAAGAGCGCGCTGCCCGCCGTGAACTTACTGGTAATGCAGCTATGGCGCAGCATACCGCGGCCCGTTCCGGCAAGCTGGTGTTTGAAACCCAGGCTTTAAGCTATGCCATTGAAGGCAAGACGATTGTACAAGACCTGGACTTAACCGTATTGCGCGGCGATAAGATTGCCCTGATTGGCCCCAACGGCTGCGGTAAAAGTACCTTAATCAAGTTGCTGTTAGGCGAGCTTACGCCGGTATCCGGCAGTAGTCGGCAGGGTGCCAACCTGGAAGTGGCGTATTTTGACCAGCACCGTCTGGGCCTGGATTTAGAAAAATCAGTGATTGATGTAGTGGCCGATGGCAAGCGAGACTTAATGGTCAACGGCCACCCTCGGCACGTTATTAGCTATCTGCAGGATTATCTGTTTACCCCGGAGCGGGTCAATGCACCGGTGAAGTCTTTATCGGGAGGCGAAAAAAATCGTCTGATGATAGCGCGGTTAATGCTTAAACCCAGTAATGTGCTTATTCTCGACGAACCAACCAATGATTTGGACGTGGAAACCCTCGAAATGCTCGAGACATTGTTGATTAATTACACAGGTACGGTGATTTTAGTCAGCCACGATCGCGAATTTGTTGATAATGTTGTAAATTCCAGTTTGCTGTTTACCGAAAACGGTAGAGTAGAGGAATTTGTCGGCGGTTATTCTGATATAGAAAGCTGGTATGCCGGGCAGGGGAAATCCATTTATATTTCTTCTTCCGCAAAATCAGCAAAAAATGAAACTAAATCAGAAAAAGCCAGTCCGACTGCAAAGGCTTCTCCGCGCAAGGCGAAAAAGTTATCATATAAAGATCAACGCGAACTCGATAACTTACCTGCGCTAATTGAGAAACTGGAAAAACAGGTAGAAGAACAACAGACGCTGGTGAATGATCCTGAATTTTTTAAACAGGACAGCGAACAGACCAGCGCCGTACTCAATGCGCTAGCTGAGAGTGAAGAACAATTATCCCAGGCTTATGCGCGCTGGGACGAACTAGAAAGTATGCTGGAAGATTGACAGCAGTAAACAGGATTTTGAATGAAACTAAAACAGCTTGCATCTGCAGTAATCCTTGCAACCTCCGCGGTCACTGCCGTTGCAGTATCGCCATTAGCGACTGCAGCAACCTATGATTTAACCCTGGCTCCGGTGCAGGACAAATCATTTTTTAACTTTGCTCAGTCCATCGATAACACAGGCACCATGGTGATGGTGAGTGAGTCGGAATATAATCCGCCCATCGACCTGTCGCTTCTCGACTTTGAAAACGAGCTATTTACCGATCGCTTTGAAGATCCTGAAGCGGTTCAACAAGGGGTATTCAGCAATGCCGACTATCAGGCGTTGTATGCTTATGTTGTTAACAGCCGTAGTGGCAGCAGCGGTATCAATATTCTCATTCAGTCAATAGCGACTTATCGCAGTTATCATGGCGATACCGTGACTGCCGATTTAATCCCCGGTTTTGACGTTATAGATGAAACCTTCGAAGATTATACTCGCAGCGCCTACAGCCAGGTAAATGACTCAGTAGGTGGCGACTTCTTTGTCGGCGCCGGCAGCACGCCATTTTTCAAAGTGGATTACACCGATGAAGACGGTGATGAGTTTACTTATATCGTAAACGACACGCTGACTCAGGCTTTCGTTGAAGCTAATGGGGTAACCACGGCTTTACCACCAACGATGCCTGAAGATACCGGTATTAATGGCTTCAGTGAAGCGTTTGCCATTAATGAACCGTTACAGGTAGCCGGCTGGGGCAGCGCTGCGCTCACTGAAGATTATCAAACTGATATCGACGAGTGCTATGATGATGAAACCCGGGGCGATACGCCGGTAGAACTATGTATCTACAATCTCGCCAGAAGCATTACGGCTGGCAGTTACCGCCGTGCGGTAACCTGGCAACTGGATGCACAGGGCAACGTATTGTCCTCTACCCAGTACGGTATGGTGTTTGAACCAGCAGAAGATGAAGACTCTACGGGGTACACCAGTACCGCTTATGGCATTAACAACAATGGCATCGCAGTAGGTACCTCTCATACCGGTGAGCGTATTATTTATACACTACCGGGTGGCCGGGCCGCCTATTATGCCAATATTGTTGCCGCTACCTTTGCCAATGGTGAAACCACAGAGTTGTTACCTCGCGAAGAAAACCTCAGCAGTTCAGCGGTAGATATTAACGACGATAACTGGGTTGTCGGAACTGTGCTGCGCGAGAATAACGGTGTGGCCCGTAATCAGATGTTTATCTATAACATCGACAGTGGTGAGGCAGAATATCCGCAAGGGTTCTTCCAAACTGCTGCGGTAACGCCACGTGCTATCAACAATAACGGCATTGTTGTAGGCGAGGGTGAATACGAGTCAGATGTGCAGACGGGTCGTCAGTTACGCGCTTTTATGTACGACATGAATGTGGGTGAGTTTGTTGATCTTAATACGCTACTTACCTGTGAACAGCGCGAGCAGTATACGTTGGTCACCGCTATGGACATAAACGATAATGACGAAATTATTGCCAATGCCCGCTACATTTCAACCCAGCGTTACATTACCGGTGAAGAAGTATTAACCGATGCAGGTGATACCGTTGAGACAGACCGTGTTGTCGCCGTTAAGCTTACGCCTAACAGCACCGGCAGCATTGAGCAGTGTGATGGTGTTGAAGAAGCACCTTATGAACGCCAGGGAGCCTCATCAAGCTGGTATGGCATTGCGTTGTTATCGTTGCTGGCCGTGTTCCGCCGCCGCGTTAAAAAATAAACAACCGTTACACCAAAAAAATCATTCAAAGCGCCCGGCACTTAGCCGGGTGTTTTTTACTGACTAACGCTAATACTAAAACCAACAACTGTGAAGCAATTTATCAGGGAACTGTGGATATTCGGACTTAAGCAGGCCAATGCCTGTATATTCGGCGGCTTTTTGCTGGCGCTAATGATAGGCACGAACCTCTGGTATCCGCTTGATGGTTTACATCGCTACGACTTTATCTTCATCGCCGCGATCGTATTTCAGGTTGTCCTGCTGGTTTTAAAACTGGAAACGCTCAGGGAATCGCTGGTCATCATCGTTTTTCATCTGGTGGCTACGATGATGGAGTTATTCAAGACATCAGATGCCATTGGTTCCTGGACGTATCCTGAAGCTTATGTATTTGGTATCGGCAACGTGCCTTTATTTACCGGTTTTATGTACAGTGCGGTGGGGAGCTATATTGCCCGCGTATGGCGGATATTTGAGTTTGAGTATAGTCATTATCCACCTAAAAAACTCACAGTGGCTTTAGTTTGCCTGATCTATATTAATTTCTTTTCGCATCACTTTATCCCGGACTTTCGCTGGCTGTTACTGGCCGCTACCGTGGTAATGTTTTACCGTACCCGTATCTATTTTCGGATCATTAAAACGCACCGCTATATGCCTTTATTGCTGGGCTGGTTTCTGGTGGCCTTATTCATCTGGTTGGCAGAAAATATCGCAACATTTGCGAATATCTGGATATACCCTAACCAGCATGAACAATGGAAAATGGTGTCTTTAGCCAAGCTGAGTTCGTGGTATTTGTTGATGTTACTGAGCTTTGTACTGGTATCGTTAATTAATACCCTGAACATTCGTAAAATTAAGCGCTAAATAACTGCTAAATATGCACAAATTGCAGCTGATAAGTGGCCACAATTCGACCTGTACCAACTTGCAATGCTTTTTAGACCAATTTTTTTTAAATGCTGAAACAATTATGAAAAAAAATTGTAATATAAAATGAATAGACATTTCAGTTCGTTATAGTTTGTCAAGCGTAAAAAAAACGAATCGCTCTTGAACCAAAACCAGCCTTGCACTATCTAATAAATAGTGCTCAGAAAACGCCACACTACCACTGATTATGTATTGAGTTGCTGGCCTATTCTGTTCACTGTTAACCCAACAAATGAGGCTATTCAATGAAAAGACAAAAAAGAGATAAACTGACTCGCGCTCACGCTAAAGGCTATCAGGCAGGAATCAGCGGTCGCTCTAAGGAAATATGTCCCTTTCAAACGAGCGATACTCGCTCAGAATGGTTAGGCGGGTACAGAGAGGCCATGGAAGACCGCCAGTTAGGTGTGGTGGTTCGTTAACATCTCTTGAGTCAAAGCCCCGTAACAGGGGCTTTTTTCTTGGCAACACTGTTAGCGCTAAGACTATCAGTTAGAGGTATCAGCCAATGTTAGAAAGCGCTGGTATCCTGAAACAGACCCACTTTAAGGTCTTTCGCAGAGTAAATTTCACGGCCGTCAACTTCTACAATGCCGTCTGCAAGGCCCATAAATAAGCGACGTTTAACGACACGCTTCATTTGAATTTTATAAGTCACTTTTTTCGCCGTAGGCAGGATCTGACCGGTAAATTTCACTTCACCAACACCTAATGCGCGACCTTTACCCGGACCACCACTCCAGCCCAGGAAAAAGCCCACCAGCTGCCACATGGCATCAAGGCCTAAACAACCAGGCATCACCGGATCGCCAGGGAAGTGGCAGTCGAAAAACCATAAATCGGGAGTGATATCTAATTCAGCAATAATCTGGCCTTTACCAAACTCACCGCCTTCATCAGTGATCAGACTCACACGGTCCATCATGAGCATATTTGGAGCCGGAAGCTGGCTGTTACCCGGGCCGAACATTTCGCCGCGACTACAGGCTAACAGGTCTTCTTTGTTAAAACTGGATTGTTTCGTTGTCATTGTATTCCCATCGATTATTTTTAACGTGCGTAATTTAGCGAACACTTGTACGCTAAACAACTCTGAACAGTAATTTTTTTGCCGTCAGGCAAGGATATACTCTAATTTTAGGATAAAATGCGCGAAGTGGTGCACAACCTTAGTGACCACCTTTGATTCAGGGAATTCAACGGCCGTTGTTGCGCTACAAAATTTTAGACTAATTACAGGGTATCATGACAGAATCTAAGAAAAATCCACGTGCTAATGCTGATAAACAAAAACGCTTCCGCGAACGCCAGCGAGAAGCCGGTAAGCGTCAGGTCAGAGGCTATGTGACGCCAGAGGCATTGAGCTGTTATGAAGAAATACAGGAGAAGACCGGCTGGAATGACAGCGAAGTACTGTCAAACTCCATTCGGTTAATGTACGCGGCTTATCGCTGTGGCCAGGTAAAGCTATTAAACGAGTGGCTTAAGGATCACAATCGTTAACTGCAAACTACGTTGGCAGGCATGACCGGCTCATGACCAGAGATTGGTGAACTTACCGTCGGGATCGTACATCTGCGCTTGTTTCTCAATATTGAAATGGCGCAGACCACGGGGATCGCTGCCTACACCGGCCAGATATTGCCAGTTTCCCCAGTTGGCTCCCACATCGTAATCAATCAGTTGCTGTTCAAAATAGGCTGCGCCATATCGCCAGTGTTCACCAAGTTCGTTGACTAGGTAACTGGCCGCCCATTGTCTGGCCCGGTTCGACATATAGCCAGTCGCATTCAATTGTCGCATACAGGCATTTATCTGCGCGTTGTCAGTGGTACCTTGTTGCCAGTCCAGCAACGCAGCAGATGGCTGGATACTTTTATTCGTTTGCTGTTGGATGCCGCCCGGGGCAAACCATCTGGCACCATGTTTTACTTGCAGCCACCAGAAAAATTCCCGCCACAATAATTCAAAAAAGAGCCAGTAGGTAGAGTCGTTTGCGCCGTGCTCGGCTTCAAATCGTTTTAACTCTGCATAAATACGGCGCGGAGAAATACAACCGTTGGCCAGCCAGGCCGAGAATTTGCTCGAATAATCCCAGCCATCGAGGCCGTTGCGTGTTTCTTTGTACCGGCTAATAAGGTGTTTATCGAAAAAATAATACTTGAGCTGTTTCTGCGCGGCATGTTCTCCGCCGTTATAAGATGAAGAGTTCCCTCGCTGTAATGGCAGTGATGGCCAGTCGGTTTGTAGCGCAATGGGAGGCGGAGGTATCAGCGCAGCGGGCTCCACAGGAGGGAGCGGTGTCATGGCTTTTTCAACTTTTTTACGGAACGGGCTGAATTTATCAGGCATCGCGCTTACTTCAAACGGCAGGTCCGTTGGCTTGAACAGGCTGTTATTACTGCCCGTGATCACATGCACCCCAGGATACTTTGAGGTGAGTTGCTTAAGCTGTTCCCGTTCATTGAGCCCCGGATACTCACCGACACCGAGTATATCAACACCATAAGCCTTTATAAGTTGAGCAATCTCTTCTACTGGCTCACCGGTGACAACCAGCAACGTTTGCTGGTAGTTATTTAATTGCTGATTTAGCGCACAGAGTGATTCGTACAAAAATTGCTGACGGTGGTGCCCCATGGCGCAATAACCAAACTGATTGGGGGTAAACCATTCTTCGTCGATGCAATACACCAGCATTAATTTTTGGCAACGCGAAGCCAGCTCTGTTAATACCGGCTGATCGTCGAGGCGTAAATCGTGTCTGAACCAGTACAGGCCCGTTTTAGAAGAAGTCATATTCATAGCAGTCTTTACGATGTCCTTATCGATATGGATTTAAGCATAGATGAGAAAATTTAAAATAAACAGTCCGCCTGTTTTATTGGCTAAATTAACCCATAATCCATGGTGATGATTGCGATCGTTTTCAGGCGATTTACGTACAAAGCAGGGCATATCAAAAACAACGATTAAAAAAGGAACAATAGAGTGAGTCAGCCCGTATGTATTGTATGGTTCCGGCAGGATTTACGCGTAATTGATAACCCGGCATTGCTTGCAGCAGTTGAGCACGGCACCGTGGTACCGGTGTATATTTTTGACACAGAGCTCGATGAGGCTGACCAACCTGGTGGGGCTTCAAACTGGTGGCTTCATCATTCTCTGGTTTCACTGAACAAGCGTCTTAATGGTCACCTGCAGTGCTTTACCGGTGAGCCAAAGAAGGTCCTCACCGAATTGGTCGATAAATTCAGTGCTCAGGCGATATTCTGGAACCGTTGTTACGAGCCGGCGGTTATCGACAGAGACAAAGAGATAAAACAGACCTTGCGCGAACGCGATTGCCTGGTCAGCAGCTTTAACGGGGCACTGCTGTGGGAGCCGATGAGTATCCGCAAGCAGGATGGCGGCGTATACCGTGTGTTTACCCCTTACTATCGTAAAGGCTGTCTGCAGGCTTCAGCGCCTCGTTATCCGTCTTCTGCGCCCGAACGAATTACCTACGCCGACGTAGCAAATCAAGGGCACGGCATCGATGATGCCGGACTGCTACCAGAGATAAACTGGGACAGTGAATTTGCCAAACACTGGAAACCGGGCGAAGCGGGTGCTGCCGACAAACTTAGTGAATTTATTCAACACGCGGCAAAAGGGTACCAGGATCAACGTAACATCCCTTCGGTACGGGGCACATCCCGCTTATCGCCGCACCTGCACTTTGGCGAAATTTCGCCTAATCAGGTGTGGTACGCGCTGCTAAACGCCTTTGATGATCAGGGCAGCAGTGATCTTGATTGTTTTTTAAGTGAGCTGGGCTGGCGTGAGTTCAGCTACTACCTGCTGTTTCATTTTCCTGACATTACCGATAAAAATTTTAACAGCCAGTTTGACAAATTTAAGTGGCTTAATCAGGACGAAAAATACACCGCCTGGACCAAAGGCAAAACTGGTATCCCCATTGTCGACGCAGGTATGCGCGAGCTGTGGCAAACCGGCTATATGCATAACCGGGTAAGAATGATTGTCGGCTCGTTTTTAGTCAAAAATCTGCTTATCGATTGGCGCAAAGGTGAACGCTGGTTCTGGGACTGCCTGGTAGACGCCGACCGGGCCAGTAACGCTGCCAGCTGGCAGTGGGTCGCGGGTTCAGGTGCGGATGCGGCGCCGTATTTCCGCATTTTTAACCCGGTACTCCAAGGAGAAAAATTCGATAAGCAGGGCAGTTATGTAAAAAAATACTGCCCTGAGCTTGCCAACATGCCAGACAAATACCTCCACAAACCCTGGGATGCGCCCAAAGATGTATTGAAAAAAGCCGGTGTGGAACTGGGCAGCACCTATCCCAAGCCCATTGCTGACCTCAAGCAATCGCGCCAGCGCGCCCTTGAAGCGTACGCGGATACCAAGGAGGACTAATGGCCGGGGTATTACGTTTAGTACTGGGCGATCAGCTCTCCCGCGAGATGTCGTGCCTCAGGGAGTGCAACAAATCACAGGATAAGATCCTGCTTGCCGAGGTGCGCGAAGAAGCCACCTATGTAAAGCATCACAAGAAAAAGATTGTGTTGTTATTTTCGGCCATGCGCCACTTCGCTAAAGCGTTAAGCGACGACGGTTACGATGTTATTTACCGGCGCTACGACGATGATAATAATCAGGGGTCGCTGCTCAATGAAGTTAAACTCGCGTGCAGCCAACACAGTTTTGACAAAGTTGTAGTGACGTTTCCCGGGGAATACCGGGTACTCAAGAGCATGCAGCAGTGGCAACATCAGCTGGGAATACCGGTTGAAATTTGCGATGACGATCGTTTTATTGCCACGCTTGAGCAGTTCAGCGAGTGGGCCGAAGGGCGCAAACAATGGCGCATGGAGTATTTTTACCGGGAAATGCGCAAGTTAACCGGACTGTTGATGGAAGACGATAAACCCATCGGCGGTAAATGGAACTACGATCAGGATAATCGCAAGTCACTGCCGGCGGAGGTGTCTCCGCCTAAGCCTTATACTGTCTCGCCGGATGACATTACCAGCGAAGTGATTGAACTGGTAGAAGCTGAGTTTGCCGATCACATGGGGGATGCTAAAGACTTCAATTATGCCGTGACCCGCGACGAAGCATTAAAGGTACTCGATCAGTTTATAGAACAGCGCTTTAAAGAGTTTGGCGATTATCAGGATGCCATGCGCGAGGGCAACGTGTGGCTGTTTCATTCCCACTTGTCATTCTATCTCAACTGCGGGTTATTGCTGCCCATGGAGGTAATGAAAGCGGCGGATCAGGCCTACTTCGATGGCGTCGCACCGCTCAATGCGGTAGAAGGCTTTATTCGTCAGATCCTGGGCTGGCGCGAATATGTTCGGGGCTTTTACTGGCACTGCATGCCGGGTCTGCAACAGGAAAATTATTTTAATCATCAGCGCAAGTTGCCAGACTTTTACTGGACAGGGCATACTAATATGAACTGTATGCGCCAGTGCATCGGCGATACTAAACGCCATGCTTACGCGCATCACATCCAGCGTTTGATGGTGATAGGTAATTTTAGTTTGCTGGCCGGATTATCGGTTGAAGCGGTAAATGAATGGTACCTGCTGGTGTATGCCGATGCTTTTGAGTGGGTGGAAATGCCCAATGTAAGCGGCATGATCCTGTTTGCTGATGGCGGTAATCTGGCCAGTAAACCCTATGTGGCGAGTGGTCAGTACATCAATCGGATGTCGGATTATTGCAAAAACTGCGGCTATGCGGTGTCTAAAAAGACCGGTAAAAACGCGTGTCCGTTTAACTACTTATACTGGGACTTTTTAATTAAGCACCGCGATAAACTGAGCAAAAATCACCGTATGGGTCTTATTTATAAAAGCCTCGATCGGATGTCCCAGGATACGGTGGATGCCATGCAGGAACAGGCAGAGCAGCTACTTTCGGCTATTGACGATGCGTAAAGCGGATTTACCCCGTAAAACCTGCCCGGTATGCCAGCGTCCGTTTGTGTGGCGTAAGAAATGGGAAAAAAACTGGGCGGAAGTAAAGTACTGTTCAAAGCGCTGCAGTAGTGCCCGTTCACGACACACCACAGCAAAATAATCGTCATGTAGTGAAACTGTCATTACTTTGCTGTGATATCCTTTGCTACTATAGTCTTAGTAAGCTAATTGCAGTTTGCCAGAACAGAAGCAAAAGATTTGAAAACTTATACTTGTCAGTGTGGTAACACTTTATATTTCGCTAATAGCCAGTGCTTGTCCTGCCAGCGTCCGGTAGGTTTTTTGTCGGATGCCAAGGTGATTTCCTCCTGCGACATTGATGCAGACGGTCACTGGATAGCTGGCCACAACGGACAGGCTTACCGCCAGTGCAGCAATTATGCAAAGCAGAATATCTGCAACTGGCTGGTACCAGCTGAAAGCGACCAGAAACTTTGTCCGTCCTGCCAACTTACCGATACCATTCCCGATTTGTCGAAACCAGACAACATCAAACTCTGGTTTCGAATGGAGCAGGCCAAGCGGCATCTACTGTACACGTTGTATAAGCTTGAGTTGCCGGTTATAGGTAAACGGCATAATCCTCGCGGGTTATCTTTTCGTTTTCTCGAAGACCAGGTGGTGCAGGCGTTGTACGACCGGGAACTCACCGTGCAAAACACGGTGTTAACCGGTCACAGCAATGGGGTGATTACAATAAACCTCAGAGAAGCCGAAGAGACCAAGCGCCTCGCTATGAGAGAGCTAATGAACGAACGCTACCGTACGTTGATTGGTCACTTTCGCCATGAATCAGGCCATTATTACTGGGATGTGCTGATCAAAGGCAGTCAGTACATTGAGGCCTTCAGGGCGTTATTTGGCGACGAGCGTAGGGATTATCAGCAAAGTCTGGAAAACTACTATGCCAACGGGCCTGCCGCTGACTGGCAACAACGCTGTATCAGTGCCTATGCCAGCATGCATCCATGGGAAGATTGGGCCGAGACCTGGGCGCACTACCTGCATATGGTAGATACCCTTGAGACGGCCAATGAATACGAAACCAGTTTAGAAAACCGGTTGCTCTCCAACCCGCTAAATGCCGATCATCCGCATACCGCCAGTTACAATGAAGAAAGTTTTGATACCTTAATTGACGACTGGGATCAGCTTACTAACCTGCTTAACTCTTTGAACAACAGCATGGGCCTGGACGATGCTTATCCGTTTGTCATCAACGACAAGACCCGTGAAAAGCTCCATTTTATTCACCTGCTGGTTCGTCCGCTTTAACCTTTTCCCAGTCAAACCGGGGTAATTGCTCAAACGCGCGGTGCAGGCCGTCCGTCCACTGTTTTTTCATGGATTTGTACATCGGGCTGTTCAAGGTGTAGGTGTGATGAAAGGGCTCATCGAGCGAGTCATCCTGATACATCGCCAGTTCAATGGGCGGCCCCACCGAGATATTACTGCGAATAGTCGAATCCAGTGACACCATGGCACAACGTGCGGCGTCTTCCAGCGTAGTGGTTTTAGCTATAATACGATCCAGTATCGGCTTACCGTACTTGGTTTCACCAATTTGCAGGTACGGCGTGTCTTCCGACGCGCTGATGAAGTTACCCTGCGGATAAATATGAAAAATCTCCGCTGCCTGGCCGGCTATCTGGCCGCCAAGAATAAAGTTAGACTCTGCACTGGCGTTGGATTTTTCCATCGCTTTTTCATGCAAAGTTTGCTCTTCCTGACTGAGCTTACCAATGTACTGTGCTACTTCATACAACTGTTTGCCGTGACGCAGGCTGAATTCGGCGTCCGGATCATTAAGATCGCGATTGATGGCATTCATCACTGCCTGAGAAGTCGCCAGGCTGCCGGATGTCATTAGCACGCAAACGCGCTCTCCTGGCCAGCAGTAACGACGCATTTTACTGTAGGTGGCGACGTAATCGACACCAGCATTAGTGCGCGAGTCTGATGCAAATACTAATCCGCGATTTACTTTTACGGCTAAACAATAGGTCAAGGAAAACTCTCTGAAAACACACGAAAAACAATAACAATAGCATGGAGGGATTCAGCGCATTTTTCCAGATCAATTTGTCATCAATTTGTCATTATTTTCGTTGCAATTTCGGTCAAAAGTCGCTTAGATGGTATTTTGTATACCGAAAATAAGCTCTAGGGATTGTAGATGGCAATAAGATGGGGAAATTATCGGGCAGGGGAGTTTTACGATGAACTCATTCGCGTTGCAAATAAACCGCGTCCTGCTGCAGAAGAAATTTGTAAATACCTGCGCAACCTTACTGACCAGGAATTAGAAGAATATAAAACCGCCGCCAACACCGCTATCCATGTAATGGGTATTACATTCACGGTGTATACCGAAGAAGAAGGCTCAATCGACAGAGCCTGGCCGTTCGACATTATCCCCCGCATTATCGACAAAAAAGAATGGCTGCAAATAGAAAAGGGCCTCAAGCAGCGTGTTAAAGCGCTCAACATGTTTATTGACGATTTGTATAACGAACAGCGTATTCTTGAAGCTGGCGTTGTGCCTAAAAGCCTGCTGGATGCGTCCAAGAACTTTCTGCCTGAATGTATGGGTATAAAACCCAAGCATGGCGTCTGGGCGCATATCTGCGGCTCAGATCTGGTGCGCGATCACAACGGCACCGTGTACGTGCTGGAAGATAACCTGCGGGTACCGTCAGGTGTGTCCTACATGTTAGAAAACCGCCATGTGATGAAGCGTGTGTTCCCGGATATGTTTGAAAAATACAACATTCTGCCGGTCGATGATTATCCGTCTCAGTTATATGACATGCTTAGCCAGCTATCACCGCGCGACATCGAACAGCCTGAAGTGGTAGTGCTAACGCCGGGCATTTATAACTCCGCCTATTTTGAACACGCCTATCTTGCGCAGCAGATGGGGGCTGAACTGGTGGTAGGCAGTGATTTAGTGGTCGATGATGACGATATTGTGTATATGCGTACCGTTGACGGCCTGTCGCGGGTGGATGTTATTTACCGTCGAATCGATGATGCCTTTCTCGATTCTGAGGCTTTCCGGGAAGACTCCATGCTGGGTGTGCCCGGTTTAATGCGGGCCTGGAAAGCCGGTAACGTTGGCCTGGCCAATGCACCGGGCGCCGGCGTTGCCGACGACAAGGTAGTGTATGCCTTTGTGCCTGAGATCATTAAGTTCTATCTCGATGAAGAGCCCTTACTGCCTAATGTGCCAACCTATAAGTGTGTTAATAAAGACGAACGGGATTACGTTATTGAGAACATCGAAAAAATGGTGGTCAAACCGGCTAATGAATCGGGCGGCTATGGCATGCTGATTGGGCCTCACGCCACTAAAGCCGAGCGTGAAAAATTTGTTCGTCTGATCCGTCGTGATCCCCGTAATTACGTGGCTCAGCCCATGTTGTTGTTATCGACGGCGCCTACTATTATCGGCACTAAAGCCGAACCCCGACATCTTGACCTCAGACCGTTTATCTTAAGCGGCAATAATATCAGCGTGACCACTGGCGGGCTTACCCGGGTAGCCATGCGTAAAGGCTCTACTGTGGTTAACTCGTCGCAGGGTGGTGGTAGTAAAGATACCTGGATTGTAGACATGGAGGCCGACTAACGATGTTATCTAGGGTAGCTAATCATATTTACTGGATGGAGCGTTATCTGGAACGCGCGGAAAACACCGCTCGCCTTATTCAGGTAAACACCCACCTTTTACTCGACTTACCACGTAATGTCACCCTTGGCTGGGAACCGATCATCGACATGTTGTCGTTTCGGGATGTGTTTTACGATCTGTATAAAGAAGCCGATGAAAAAAGCGTAATCAAATTTATGGTGACTGACACGGCAAACCCCGGTTCTATCATCAACTGCCTGGCAGCCGTGCGCGAAAATGCGCGGATCATTCGTGAAATTATTCCCTCAGAAGCCTGGGAACAAATCAACAATCTGTATATTGCAGCCAAAGCCGATGGCCAGAGCGTGTTAACCCGCCGGCACCGGTTTAACTGTCTGCATCGTATTATTGTGGCCAACCAAACCATAACCGGCTTGCTTGGTGGCACCATGCTGCGTGGTGAAGGATATGCCTTTCTGCGACTCGGCCGCCATCTGGAACGTACCGATATGACATCACGCATTATTGATGTACGTTCAGCATCGCTGTTACCGGATCTTTCACCGGAGCAGTCGGCGTTCGAAAATATCCAGTGGATGGGAGTGTTAAAGTCGCTAACCGCCTATCAGATGTACCGTCAGGAAATGCGCATCAGAATTAACCGTGCCGATGTGCTGGAATTTTTGATTAATAACAAACAATTCCCGCGTTCACTTCAGCATGGCCTGATGCAAATTGGGAAATGCTTGTTGGAACTGCCAAATTCAGACAGTATTTCGCAACAGGTTGAAGCGTTATCAGAGCAATTACAAAAACTTGATACCCATGAGCTGACCCAGGACAGGCTCCATGAAGTCATAGATGACATTCAGCTCGGCGTGGTGAAAATTCACCAGGCGATTGATAGTCAGTATTTTTAAACATAACACCCGTTTACCTGTATTTTTTACCTTTCGCCATCTAGGCTTAGCAATAGTGGATTTAACAGGTAAACGGGCATCGTGTCTTTCTCAAACATATCAATTATACGCCTCGATTTGGTAAAGACTGTTATTGCTGCGGTATTAACCGTGGTTTGTAGCTTTGTGTGGGCGGCAAACGAGGAAGGCAAGGTTCATAATATCCGGGTGCCAGCCCGGGTTTTTGATGACAATACTATCCACTCTTATTTTGTAGATGTGCTTACCCTCGCGCTGAGTAAAACCCAAAATGATGGTTTGCCCTTCAAGATTGTGCCAGATCCGTTTAATGCCAACCAGGATAGACTTCTTCGTCAGGTTAAAGAGGGCTCAACCGATGTTACCTGGGCGGTAACATCAATCGAAAGGGAAGAAGCGAATCGGGCGGTATTTTTTCCTGTTGCACGAGGCTTGCTCGGTTATCGCGTTTTTCTGATTCACCCGGATAATAAAGATGTCTATCGTGAAAAGCCCTTAAGCGAATTAAAAGAGAGTTTATCAGTGCAGGGGATTGGCTGGCCTGATACCGAAATTATGCGATTTAATGGTTACCGCGTTAAAGAAGTCCCCATGTCAATGATGTTTAAATTGATAGAATCGAAAATGGCCGACTACTTTCCTCGTTCTGTTATGGAAGTAGAATTTGAGTTGTCATCCCGACAGAACGCGCCGTTAATGATTGAACCGGCCAAAGCTTTTTACTATCCATCCCCGATGTATTTTTTTGTCAATAAGCGCAATCGGATGCTCGCTGAAAGGATCCTCAAAGGGCTCGATATTGCATTGAATGATGGTAGTCTGGCCGCGCTATACAACAAGCAACCCTTCGCACAATCTGCCTTTAGAATGCTCACAGGCAGAGATATTATTAAGCTGCAAAATCCCATTCTGTCTATCCAGTCCCAGCGCGCGCTGGAAAAGTACAAAACCTTCCTCATAAAAGAATAAATAGGCCTATTAAACAGTAGTTTAGGTCTTCTTGGTGCAAAGAGTACTTTTATTTATAGCCGATCGGTCTATAATAGTTAGACGGTCGGTCTAAAAAGGTGTTGTATGCAGCAAGTTCGACGGGGAAGACCCCCAAAATCAGCCAGAAATTTTGCAGATACGAAAGAAGCATTGTTGTTAGCTGGCATGGCTATTCTTACCGAGCGGGGCTTTAACACTGTAGGTATCGATATGATCCTGAAGCGTGTAGGCGTACCAAAGGGTTCCTTTTATCACTACTTTAAAAATAAGGACGATTTTGGCCTGCAGGTAATAGAGCGTTATGACCAGTATTTTTGCGCTAAGTTACGCCGTTGTCTGGCCTCTAATCCATCACAGCCACTTACCGGCGTGGCCACCTTCGTTCAGGAAGCTATCGATGGCATGGAAAAGTACCGGTTTAGCCGCGGCTGCCTGATAGGCAACTTTGGCCAGGAAATGCCAATACTGGCGGAGTCTTTCAAGCAACCGCTGGCTCAGTGTTTAAAAAACTGGACATCCATGCTGGCACATAACCTGGAGCAGGCAAAAGTTCTCGGTTTAATTGAGCAGGAGACAGACTGTTTACAACAGGCTGAGTTTTTCTGGATTGGCTGGGAAGGTGCCATTCTGACTGCCAAGGTAATGCAGTCCAGCTCACCAATGCAAAAATTTGCCGATGGTTTTATCCATCAACTTACTATCAAGCGTTAACCCCGGAGGGCACGATGTTTAAAGCGATTTATATTAATAAAGACGATAAGGACTACACTGCACAAATTACCGAGCTCGATGAGTCGGCATTACCGGATGAAGATGTCCTGATAGCAGTGGAGTACAGCACCTTAAACTACAAAGATGCGTTGGGTATCACTGGTAAAAGCCCTGTAGTCAGACAATTCCCCATGGTAGCGGGTATTGATTTAGCAGGGACTGTGCTGGAAAGCCGCTCAGAGAGATTTTCCGCCGGCGATAAAGTGCTGGTGAACGGTTGGGGCCTTGGTGAACAGTATTGGGGTGGGTTAGCCCAAAAAGCCCGAATCAATGCTGATTTTGTGCAAAAGATGCCTGCGGGTCTATCCAGTAAGCATGCTATGGCCGTGGGCACAGCTGGCTATACCGCCATGTTGTGTGTAATGGCACTTGAGTCACAGGGCGTTACGCCCGATAAGGGAGAGGTATTGGTTACCGGTGCAAATGGTGGCGTTGGCACCACCGCTATCGCAATTCTGGCGAATCTTGGTTATGAGGTAGTTGCCTCCACCGGCCGACTGGAACAGGCGGATACCTTAAAAGCCCTGGGCGCTAAAGAGGTAGTCGATCGCGCAACGCTCAGTGAACCCGGCCGCCCATTGGCTAAAGAACGTTGGGCAGGAGTCGTCGACTCGGTAGGCAGTCACACCCTGGCTAATGCTTGTGCAGCCACTCAGTCTGAAGGAGCGGTTGCAGCTTGTGGTCTGGCTCAGGGTATGGACTTTCCGGCTACCGTAGCGCCATTTATTCTGCGCGGCGTAAAACTGATGGGGATTAACAGTGTGACACAAACCCTGGCGGTGCGTGAGAAAGCCTGGGCACGGGTTATAAAAGACTTACCTGAAAGCAGCCTCTCTACCATTACCAAACAGGTTACCCTGGCGGAAGCCCTTGAGGTTGCTCCTCAGTTTCTGTCCGGGCAGGTACAGGGTCGAATTGTTGTCGACGTGAATGCCTGATTGATTAACGAGCTCCCTTACACCAGGGGAGCTTTGTTTTTCTATTACTGACATTTAAAACCCTCTATCGTTATTTTTCTGCTCTGCCTGCCACTACTCGTTTTTTAACTTACCTCTGGTTTGCTTTATTCTTAAGGAATAGCTCACCAGGTGTATACTGTGATTGCTCTTATTAGCTAAGAATAAAATACGTTTGAAAAATCGATTGGAACCTACCAACGAACGTGTCTGGGGTAGGTTGTGTGCCAGGGAACGTCGTTTGCAGATTGGCGACACATCGTATTTTTGGCTATAAAAACACCACAAATGGTTACGCGTAACGACTTATGCCCAGTTTTTAAAGTGTTTTACCCGGTAAAAGCAGTGTTGATGATATCCGGCCGGTACGGAGAGTAGTTAGCTTATACCTACATGAAACGATTGTTTCACGCGTATGGCAAGCACTGCCAGGGCTATTATTAAGGAATGCTCAGGTTTTTATTTACACTATTACAACGCAGATTAGCATGCTGGTTTTACCCGCTACAGGCAAAAAACGGCTGGTTATTACTCTCGGCATTCAATGCCGTTTCGCACTAAAGAATAGTTTTCAGAGCACTTAGAAAGGGTAATCTTGCGCTATAATGCCAAGGTACTTCCCCTTAGCCGGTTAAACTGCGTTTGGCAATACGCAGGTCTGTCTGCAGTTTTATTCAGGAGTAAAGCCAATCGGTACTCACAAACTGACCCAAAAGATGTTTCTCCAAATCCTGACGGTGATTATTGTTGTCGAAGCAATGATAATGGTTGTGCTGTATGCATTACCGGCTGAGGTTTCGCCGTGGCAAAAAATACTGGTTGATGTAGCTTTCCTTGCTTTGCTTTCCACGCCAGTTATTTATTTTATGGTTATCCTGCCGTATGAAAAGAGTCTGCGAAAAATGCGTGCTGACGAAGAGCGAATTCTTTGTCAGTTAACGCAGTTAAATAACGATCTCGCGTTGCAAAAACAAACGCTCGATGAACATGCCATAGTGAGCACTGCAGATAAAAAAGGTGACATCATTTATGTCAATAATAAGTTCTGCCAGATAAGCGGCTACACACGAGAAGAATTGCTGGGGAAGAATCATCGAATTGTCAGCTCTGGTTACCATAGCCGAGCTTTTTTTGATGAGCTGTGGTCGACCATTTCGAGCGGCAGTGTGTGGCACGGTGACATTAAAAACCGGGCGAAAAATGGTACCTTTTATTGGGTAAATGCCACCATCGTTCCGGTGCTGGATGAACACAACAAGCCTTATCAGTATATCGCCATTCGTACCGATATTACGGCACAAAAGCGTACGGAAGAAACCCTTAATCAGGCGCAGCGAGTTGGTCATATAGGTAGTTGGGACTGGAATCAGACAACTGAAAAGCTGGTTTGGTCAGAAGAAATCTACAACATTTGTGGATTTCCCAAGTCTGTTCGCTCGACCAGTAAAGAGCTCTTTATCACCGTTATCCATCCTGATGACAGAGAATATGTGCTGCAGCAGTTTGATCTGTCTACAACGACTAATACGCCGTTTGATGTGGAGCATCGTATCACCCGCCAGGATAATGGCGAGGTGCGCTGGGTACACGAGAAATGCGTACACGACCGTGATGTGATGGGCAACGTAGTGCAATCCCACGGCATTGTTCAGGACATCACTGAGCGCAAACTCGCGCAGCAAAAAATTAAGCAATTGGCCATGACGGACCAGCTAACCGGGCTGGCTAACCGTAACCAGTTTTATGCCACCTTTGACAAATTCATTAATATGGCTAAGCGCGATAGTGCGCTACTCGGCGTAATGATCCTTGATTTGGATATGTTTAAAGCCGTTAACGATACTTATGGGCATCAGACCGGCGATAAACTCCTGCATATTATCGCCCAGGAGTTTCGTGAAAACTGCCGTGCCGTTGATTTAATTGCCCGTCTGGGCGGCGACGAGTTTGCCATTGTGCTCTACAAACCACTTGATAAAGGCGCAATAAGAGAGGTAGCCAGCCGCATTGTACGTGCTTTCGACGCACCAATGCATGTTAATGGCCACCGTTTACAGGTAGGCGTGAGTATTGGTATCTCAATATTTCCCACCCATGGTACCGAGCAACACGCGCTGATAGAAAATGCCGACGCGGCACTCTATGAAGTAAAACGCCAGGGTAAAAACAACTTTAGTTTTTACGATCCTACCGACTATACGCTCAGTTAGCGGATTGCGTTTTACTACTGTGGTGCCGATGAAAATAATTTGTCCTGGCGAAGAATATTTTCCACTCTGAATGTCATAGGTTGATTGACCGACAAAGCGCATAATCGCGCGGTTTTCATCTATTGGTTACACATTCATGCAATTTACTAATGACCGTGTTTCGGTTTACGCACTGCCGGAAAGTCAGCTGACTTCAGACTATGCGATTGATATTGGTACCCGTTATCGCGACGCCTCACTGATCGAGCTGCCAGGTGGCGAAGCCTGGGTATTTGACTACGGTGTTATGGTTTTCTGGGGCATCGACGAGGATGAACGTTTGTCGCTGTTACATCGCTTAAAGATTCAAAGCGAGTTGCTGGCTGGTGAACACCAGGAGCATTTTCGGTTTACCGTTGGTGCGGGTGAGGTCAAGCTTCAAAAAGACCTTATTACGCTATCGTCGGATGACCCTTTGCTGCGGCTGGCGATAAGTCACGCGCTGGCACAGTCCATCAAGCTTAACGATTATGAACTCAGAGCTCAGCATACTATTGCCGAATACAGTCACTTACCCAAAGTGCTGGCTGAGACTGGCTCTATCAAGCTGGGGCGACGTGAAATCGCCAGTATTCGCGGGCATCTTTTTAGCACTAAAAGCGACATATTCCTGCATTATAACCTGCTCGATACACCTGAGTTTTTCTGGGAATACCCGGTTTACGAACTGGCCTACAACACGGCAGCGAAGTATCTTGATATTCGCCCCCGGGTTGAGCTGTTATCGAACAAACTTAACGTCATCCACGAATTATTCGATATGCTGGCCGACGAACTCAAGCATAAACACTCTTCGTTTTTAGAGTGGATCATTATCATCCTTATTGCTTTTGAAATTGTGATGGTTGGCGCAGAAGGGCTGTTGTCTCTGTTCTAACACTGAGCCGGTTACTCCTCGTTTGGGGTAACGGCCAGTGACTCTCGCCGGATAAGATCGCCATGCAGGATGACGGTGTCGATTGTTTGCCAGTTTTCCACGTCTTGTTTAGGATTTTTGTGCAAAATAAGCATGTTTGCGACTTTACCCGGCTCAATGGTGCCATACTGGTTTTCCAACCCAAATTGCCTTGGGCCGTTTATAGTCGCAGCAGCAAAGATTTGTGACGCACTTATTCCCGCAGCGGCCATTTGTTGCATTTCATAAAAGGTAGAGAGCCCCGGAGCGGCCGCAAAGGAAGGGCTTGACGGATAATCAGAAGCCAGTAGCAATGGATGATTATGGCTGGCGAGATAAGCGGCTGCTTGTTTAGCCCGGTTTACTCCAAAGCCACTCAGTTCAAATACTTTGGCGTCGGGTAATCCACCAAAATCGTTACTGATTTCGCGTTTAAACCATTGCCCCTCATGGGTCGAATACCATTCAAGCAACGCTGCAGGTAACACTTTTTTTCGCCGGTCGTCACTGAGCGTACTGTTATCATACATCCCCTGAAGCGATAGCATTACCTGGATAGTAGGCATATAGGCGGTATCTGTGTTAATCAGCCTGTCGAGGGTGGCGGTAACCGGTGGGTTATCCGGGTCGGTCTGCCATTGCCAGTTCCAAAGGCCATGGGCGATGCCATCTACCTTATGTTCCAGGGCAATCTGATACATGTCGATAGCATTGGCATGGGCCCAAATCTGCAGATTAGCTTTATCTGCGGCTTTGCGGATCCGCTGCAATGTATCATCGGTTAATAACGGCCAGTGAGACGCACCGCCAAACCCATCCTCAATGTATATTTTGATGCAGGGTGAACCTGTTTTGGCTATTGCAGCAACTACCGCTTCCGGCGTATGTTGGGCAGGATCTATATGCTCAGGTAAAATCACCTTAGCAGGGTTTTCAATGACAAAATATTTTGCCTGTTGCAGAGTAAACTCTGCAGACAGGTGAGGGTAACCGCCAACCACAGGAATGGGCTGACATGTATAATAATCAGGGTGTTGCTGTGCAGAAGTAAATCTGGCTTCTCCGTCATTACCACCCAGATTAAGTACCTGAGTAATCCCATAATACAACAGGCTTCGGGGTAATTGCGTTAAATACTCATCAACCATCCCGGCATACTGACTGGCATTAGGCGTACCAAGAAAACCAACCCCCGGGATACTGCCTACATGCACGTGACTATCCATAATACCGGGTGTAAGGTATTTACCTTCACCTTCAACAATAATGGCAGCGGGGTTGTATGGCCGAAGCGGAGCAGTAGTCACCTCCGTGATAACGCCATCGACAATTCTTACCTGCGAATTTTTCTGAGCAGCATTAAGATGTGCCGATACCAGCGTGAAATTGTTGAGGATTATTTCATCTGCCAGCGCATCGCCATGCCACAATGCCAATGCAGCCAAGGCTATCAGTTTTATTCTCATGATAAGCTTTTCCTTGCCGGTGATTGATATCGGCTTATTTTAAAATTGGACAGTCGACTTACAAGTAGAACTCTGTAAGAAAACGTACAACTGAAGGATAGAGGGAAGTGCAGTAATCATTGCTGAGCCGCAAAAGTATAGCCTGGCGTAATCACAACCGACACAATGGGACTCGTGTATTCATACCCAAGAAACCGTACTATTAAAAGGGAGTATACCTTTAGGGTATAGAACTGGCGAGTAAAAGGTATTTCCCAGCCAATCGAAGCCCGTGTAAGTTTACACAATGTTAACGAATGGCTTGGTAAAGGTAGCTTAGTTTAGCCCGGGTGATCGTAACGTTCATTTTTCATCTGTTACGTAAACTCAGGCATAACAAACACCTACCATTAGACGCTGGAATATTTTCAGCAGCGCAAAAAGTTAGTCAGCGACACAATAAATTTAACAAATCGCTGCCAGCTCATTCCAAAGTCATAAAAAATGTAACAAATACAAGGTGGTAAATATGTCAATGCGTGGCGTGCTAAGACTGGCTGAAGTTCAGATGCGAGTACTGGATATGGCCGATTCTAAACAACATTACGGTACCCGGATGGGCTTACACGAGATGATGACCGACGATAATGGCCTGGTTTACTTTAAGGCCTGGGCGGAACACGATCACCATAGTCTCGTATTGCGGGAGACTGATCAGGCTGGGTTAGATCACATCGCTTTTAAAGTCTACGACGATGCTACGCTGGATGATTTAGAAAAGAAAATTATCGACTTTGGCATTGAGGTAGAACACGTGGATGCTGGCGTTTACCCTAAAAGTGGTCGCCGCTTAAAGTTTATCCTGCCCACCGGACATGAAATGCATCTGTTTGCCGAAAAAGAGCAGGTGGGTAACTCATTGGGTACGCACAATCCTGATGTGATCCCCGATGATGATGTGTGTCGAGGTTTTCGAATAAACGGACTGGATCACGTGTTTATCGTTGGGCCAGATGCTGACCAAAACTTAAAACTGTTTACCGAAGTATTTGATTTTAGCTATACCGAAAGAGTTATTGATGGTGAGGGCAATACAGTATTGTTCTTCGTTAGCTGCTCTAGCCGGGCTCATGACATTGCTTTTGGGGTAAACCCCAATCCCGGCCTGATTCACCATGTTTCCTTCCGCCTTGAAAACTCACAGGATCATATTCGAGCTGCTGATCTGATTGGCAAGTATGAAATACCGGTTGAAATGAATGACCGCCATGGTGTGACTCAGGTTAAAACGGTCTATTACTTCGATCCATCAGGTAATCGCAACGAAGTTTTCTGCGACGGTTATACCTATTATCCGGATATGCCGCTATTAACCTGGACCATGGATGAACTTGGCCATGCCGCATTTTCACAGTCTCTGCATGTGCCGGAGAGTTTCTTAGGGGTATACACCTAACCAGTTTTGAATGGTATCCAACCACATTCAACAGCCGGCGTATTATTGATAGCCGGCTTTTTTATTCCGCGCAGCGTGATTTGTGCACTTTTTCATCAGCTTTAACGTAATGATAATAATTCAGGTTATTGGCCGGGCCAGACATGGAGCTATTGATCACCACACTGCTAAGCTGGATTGAGCTGCATACGAACTATCGTACTAAGGAGTTACCGCATCCTGACGTTGTGGTATTAAGTCACCAAGAACTCACTGTAGAATATTATCGAAATGCCGACGGAGTAGCGCCTGAATCGAATGTCGATATGCGGCTCAAAGCCCTCTATGCATTTGAGGATGGCCCTTATGGTACTATTTATATTCTGGATCCGCAGTCGGTTACTAATGCCCGCCACTATGACAATGCATTAGAAAACCCCACTTTTAAAGAGGTCTTGCTGCATGAACTCGTGCATCACGTTCAGTGGCATTCAAAAGCGAATAAGCAATGGCAGTGTAGCAATCAGGGCGAGCTGGAAGCTTACTTGTTGGGTGCCATGTACCTCAATCAATACAATACCCATGACACCATGACCAACCGGACTTTCTGGGCTAACAGTTATTCACGGTGCTAGGTTATTGGTGCGCTGACACATCCTATTAGTTGGTTTCGTTGCCAGGGTTAGCTGAACCAGTACATTACCACCACAGCCGCTTAACTTCAGAAAAACAGTTACAATTTAAACACTTCATCTAAGTCTCTAACGGATAAACGTCAGCCAGTTTTCAAGCAGATTAGCAAAATCCATCAGACCACAGCCTGAAACGGGGCCTTCAGCTAAATCTGCATCGAACTCGCTGTGATTGAGTTCGGTGTTATTCAGGAACAGTTCTACTTCGTCGTCGGCTATCATCAGGTGATAAATTTTGCCGGTATAATCAAATTCCATTTGTTGTCTGGCGAGTAACTTTTCAATCGCTGTCAGCAAATTGGTAACAGCTACAGTGTCTGCACCAATATCATGGCTTAGCCAGTCACCAAAGTATTCACTTTCCACATCGCATTTCGCCAGCGGCTCGCCGGTGACATCGGTTAAAAATTCAAAATCCATGGTTTATCTCAGGCAGTGGGTGGTACAAATACATGGCCGGTATTTTCCAGCTCGATTAAGTACACACGAACGTCAAACTCAATTTGATGGTAGTCGGGCAACATGTGCCGGCACAGCTGATAAAAAGCTTTATTATGTTCTTTTTCCTTCAGGTGGGCGAGCTCATGCACCACAATCATATTTAAAAAAGCTTCCGGGGTAGTTTTAAACAGCTCACTCACCCTTAACTCATTTTTACTTTTCAGCTTGCCGCCCTGAACCCGTGAAACATAAGAATGCAGGCCCAGTGCATGGTTAATAATGTGAATTTTATTGTCGTAAATTACCTTACTCAATGGCTGCGTTTTCTTCATGTACTGATTTTTGATTGTCATCGCATAATCACGTAACGCTTTATCGTTATTCATGTTATGCACCCGTGGATAGCGAGTACGCAGCCAGTCTCCAAGCTTGTTGGCTTCCAATAGTTGGGCAACCTGATCCTGCAAATGTTGCGGATAATGAGACAGGTAGGTAAGGGGATTAGCCATAGATGATTCTGTTTTACCGGTAAGACTCACCGCATTATACACGTAGGTAACTGAGGTGTTTAACCAAACTTTGGAACACTGTTACAGAAGCCTAATCCGGATTGTACGTGTAGGTGATTTTCAGCAGATAAAATAAATTAACAATATTGTAAAAATTCGCTACTCTAAAAGATATTGCCTTTGGTTGCCCTACCGTTTAAGGCTCATGTTTTCTTAAAGTGATTGCATATTATGATGTTGCGGCTTTTTGTCTTGTTGTTCTTTTTTTCGGTCAGCACATCTGCCAAACAAGCCGAAGACTATAGCGTGATCCTGGTTAACTCGTTTAACGAGTCTGACTTTGAAGTTAAAATGATGTACCGGTTAATGACCCAGGTGTCTGCGACGGAAAATATCCTGGTGTTAACGGTACCGGCCTATTACGCCGATTCCGTTGAAGATTTTGGTCCTGACGTCAAAAAAACCATTCTCGATAATTTTAACTATCAATTACAGACCCTCCTTAGTGATAAACAAACCGCGAGTTTTTCCAGACTGATTGCGATTGGCCGCCATGCCAGTGTATTTGTGGATACCAACCCGAGCATCCTACCCAACGCAGAACGCTTTTTTTTACACATTGACTGGAGTCCCAGATCGGGCACCCTGGTGCGCTCTGACTATGAGCCTGAGTTATCTTACTCGCAGATTTTAAACGCTTTACCTGATACCAAAGAAATATTGCTGGTACATGGCAACCTTGGCCTGGAGCAGGATGACGGATTGGTACAAAACTTTGTATCACAGGTCCCCCCCGGCATTGACTTCCGATATTTCAACCCAGCTCAATTCCCCGAGCAAACGCTGACTGCATTACGCAATAGCGAAGCTGGTACGCCGATTATATACATCAACTATAAATTTTATGAACGTAACTGGGAGACCGTGCATAACTGGTTAACCACGCAAACCAGGCATCCCGTGTTTACCATATTTGCTCATAATGTCAGCCGTTATGCCGGTGGCGCTGTGGTGGTGCCGGAAAGAATAGCCGATGCAGCCATTGCTTTGGCTGTCGGTAAGCAGTTGCCTGTGCATCAGAATAATGTGGTCAGCCAGCAATTCAACGCACAGCAGCTGGACCGTTGGGATATTGATGAAGATGCGTTGCCGCCTGGCGCTGAACTGGTGAATAAAGAACCCTCGGTTTACTCCTTAGAGGTAGTACTTGTTATTGTGAGTTTTTTTCTGCTAATCATCATTGTTATGACCATATTCATGCTGTATCGCGCTCACTTACATAACAAAGATATGGCCAGAGCTTTAGTGGATGCCGACAGCGCCAACCGTTCTAAAAGTGAGTTTCTGGCTAATATGAGCCACGAAATCCGCACGCCGATGAATGGTGTTCTGGGCACTCTGCAAGTGCTGGAGCGCGCAGATTTGACCAGCCAAACCAAAGAGCGGGTCAGCAAGGCATTATTTTCAGCTAAACACCTGTTAACCATCATCAATGACATACTCGATTACTCCAAAATTGAGGCCAATAAACTCGAACTCGAGGAGCAACCATTTTCACTGCTGGAAATTACCGAGTCTGCCGTGTCGGATCTTAAGGCACTGGCACAGAGTAAAGACCTTAAGCTGGCGATGGAGGTAGAGAACTCCTTCCAGGATGGCTGGCTGGGCGATTCGGTTAGGGTTAAGCAAATCATTGTTAACCTGGTATCTAATGCGGTGAAGTTTACCGAGTCGGGTTCGGTAACCATCAGGTTAAGCCTTGCCCCCGTAAGTATGCATCAAGAACAAATTGTAATAGAAGTAACCGATACCGGTATCGGCATGAGTAAAACGATGCAGAGTAAGATTTTCGAGCGCTTCTCTCAGGCCGATGCATCCAGTACCCGTAAAGTTGGTGGTACCGGTCTTGGTATGGCTATCACTCATAGCCTGGTAGCCATAATGCATGGACGACTCAGCCTGGAAAGCGCTGAACAGCAGGGCACCCGGGTAACGGTGGAACTGCCATTACCGCGGGCCGAGCTGGCCAGGGAAACCGAATTACCTTCAAGCCTGACGGTGCCAGACTTAACCGGCAAATGTGTGTTGATAGCAGAAGACAATATGATTAATCAGACCATCATTGAATCTATGCTGGAGTCGACCAATGTGAGTTTTGATATTGTCGAAAATGGTCAGTTGGCACTGGATACTGTTAACCGCAAAAAGGGTAGTTTTGATTTGATATTAATGGATATTCAAATGCCGGTGATGGATGGTGTTCAGGCATGCAAGGAAATTAAAGCGCAATTCCCGAATCTGCCTGTCATCGCTCTAACCGCAGATGTAATGGCTGATGAAGTGCGTAAATACCTGCAATTGGGGTTCGATGAGCATATTGGTAAACCTATTGATATGAACCAATTGTATAGCGTTTTGGCCAAAATTTGCAGCAGCCATTGACGGCCGCTGGTTTGTGACGCTTTCGCTTTGCCCCTCGGGGTGATACAGATGAGCCTTTCATGCGTAGCAGGCAATAAGCCAAGTAAAGCAGGTAATACCAATGCATGAGAGTAACAACAACGAAATCATCACGCTATTTACTTACCGTTATCTACTCGATGAACCGCAGCCGCCACATGATTTTAAGCAGGATATCGAGGATCTCAGAGTTTTTCCGGAACGTCTGGCAATTAGCCATATTGATGAATGGCGGAGTTATATCAGGCGTTACATTAACCGAAATAAACTTAGCGACGCAGAGCTGGAAACGCTTACAAAACGCCTCGATATTGCCGAGGTATCTGAGGAGTATCAGTATCTGAAGTCGATAGTAATTACCGCCCTAAAGATAAACAACAGCCCGGAAGTAAAGGTTATCAACACGCCGCTAAAACATTATCTTAATAAACTAATCAATATGTAATATCAGAGGGTTAGGTGCGTAAATAGGGCGCTACATAAGACTTATTCGCTGCGATTTCTTCATGACTCAGCCCTTTTAATTCGTAGGGAAATACCAACCAGTCTGAGGTTTGATGCAGGCAAAAGTCGGGTTTGAGGGTAGTGCGGTTATATCCACTTCGCTGATAAAGAGTGGCTATCCGGACTTCTTCGGGCATGTTTCGTTTGAGCTTGGTACTTAAGCGATTAATCACCGCAGTGATGTTATGGCCCGAACTAAACACATCATCAACAATCAGCAATCCGTCGTCAATATTAAGATTTTCAATAAGGTACTGGGTACCATGCACTCGTATGCGCTCAGGCGTTTCTACCATATTCTGGTATTCTGGTAATCCTGGATAAGAGGTTCTTAAGGCTATATGGTCTGTTTGTACGCCCAGCGTTTGCAGGCATTCCTGTACGTAAATGCCTACAGCGCTGCCGCCGCGCCACAAGCCCACAATAAAGGTAGGCCGAAAACCACTTTCAAAAATCTGAACCCCTAAACGAAAAGAATCTTCAATAATCTGCTGTTCTTCAAGGTAACGCTTTTCCACCGAGCATCTCCAGTGTGACACAATGCCATGTTAAGGCTACCATAGCATTTGACTGACCGGTTAGTTAATACCTTTTACAGGACAAGCAATGAAAAGCAAAACATATTTAAATGCCCAGGGGTTACTGGATGACTCATTTAAACTGGCAGCTCAGGTCTACGATTCGGGTTTTGAGCCGACATTTATTATTGCTGTGTGGCGTGGCGGCGCACCCATTGGTATAGCAGTGCAGGAATATCTGGCGTTTCATGGCATAGAAACCGATAACATTGCCATTCGAACGTCTTCCTATCAGGGTATTGATGATCAGGCCAAAGAAGTAAAAGTACATGGTTTAAACTACCTGGTTAAGAATATTCAGCATCAGGACAAGCTGTTAATAGTTGATGACGTGTTTGATAGCGGCCGTTCTGTGCAGGCCATCATTAATAAATTGACTGATTTGTGCCGCCTTAATACGCCCGAGGATATTCGTGTAGCGGTGCCATATTACAAGCCACAGCGTAATCAAACTGAATTGGTGCCAGATTATTATCTATATGAAACAGAAGCCTGGCTTAAATACCCGCATTCACTGGAGGGGCTCAGTACTCAGGAGATTGCTCAAAACCGCCCTGAGTTGTACGAGATCCTCAAAGCACATTTGAAAGACGAATAAGGTACTTGTAAAGCAAGGCAGGAGAGCTAACGTGTTAGCCATTAATAAACTGGTTCATTAATTCATAAACCAGGTCACATTCTTCTTCAGCCAAAGTGTTCAATAGTAAAAAGCCGTGAACCATGCCTTCAAATACATTTAATTGCACTGATACGCCTGATTTGCGCAGCTTTTCGGCATAGGCGTACGCTTCATCCTGTAACGGATCGCAATTGGCCACAATCAATAATGTTTCAGGCATGCAAGCAGGCACCGGCATAAAAAGTGGCGATACCTGTTTTCTGTCTTCACCGTTTTGCAGGTATTTATCAAAATACCAGGCAACACCTTGTTTTTCCAACAAATAACCGCTGCCATAAGCATCTATTGAAGGGTGTTCCATGGTGTAATCGAGACTCGGATAAAGCAGGATTTGCTTACTTATTTGAGCACTATATTGCGCTGCGGCCGATAGTGTTGCGGTAAGAGCTGCGCCGGCGCTGTCACCAGCCAGTATGAGCTCGTCTTTAAATCCAACGCTACCTAACAGAGATTGGTAGTGCGTTAATAGAAATTTGCAGTCTTCAATAGCAGCTGGATAAGGGTGTTCCGGAGACAAGCGGTAGTCCAATGTAATGACAACGCTATTAGTGTGAATAGCCATTCTGCGGCTTATCGCATCGTAGATCTCCAGATCGCCGCACATATGGCCGCCGCCATGTAAATGAAGTATCACTGGCAATTTAGCCGTTGGGTTCGGCGAATAAATACGAAAAGGTATTTCTGTACGAGAATCGGTTTCTACAAAAAAGCTGCCGTCTGAGACATACCGGACATCCGGACCTTTACCATTCATGGCCGACAGATTTGCCATATTGGCGCGCGCAAGTGCCGGCGAAGGTTGAATACCATTTTGCAAAGCCTGGTTTCTGGCGATGGTGACTTGTTCAAGAAAAGCGCTAAGTTTTGCTGACACTGCATTCATCAATGAATAACTCCAGATAGCTGGTGAATACCAAGCTTACAACAAGTAAAAACAGAATAGCCAAAATTCATGAATAAACCGAATACCAATGATGGGCAATTGAATTTAACGTCGCTGGTTTAGTGAATAACATGTAATGGCTCACATACTGTTATAAAATTCACTAAGCGCAGGGTTGCATGAGCTAAACACGTAACTGATGTAATAATGTGAGTAGACGGAATCAATGAGCCCGTATTAAGCAATGGATTAAATGTTCGAAATGGGTGGTATTGATTAAATCAGGCCCCCTCAACCTTTCATATACATAATTGCGCATAATGTATATTATGTTAAATTAATAATATGCGTGTGTAATCAGCGTTAGACTCCTCAACCATTGCCACACAAAACGAGACTTTGTGCCAGCACGAGATATTTAACAAAAAAAAGACCAAGTAGCGCCCCGCACCGCAAAACACAAAGCTCAATCGGGTAATGAATGGTTGGGTCGTGTTCATTACATTCGAGCTACTTAGCCAGAAAAAACCTTCAGCTTTCGGACTTTCGCGCTGTTTTTCTCATCTAAGTGAAAACAGTATCTTTGAGACCGTCCGGTGATTTAGCCATTAAATCCGGACGTGTTTTGAGATTGCCAATGCCAGGTATCTCTCATCATTTGTTGCAGACTGCGTTTCGCATGCCACCCCAATACCTCAGCCGCTTTGTCTGCATCAGCCCAGAAAGCCGGCAAATCGCCATCTCTTCTTGGCGATAAAACATAGGGAATATTTATACCGCTGGCCTGCTCAAAAGCCTTTACGATGGCTAAGACGGATGTGGCTTTACCGGTACCCAAATTGAACACCTCAACGCCGCGAAAATCAGCAGAATTAGTTAACCAGTCGAATGCCGCCACATGGCCTTCGGCTAAATCCATCACATGAAGATAATCTCGCTCACAAGTACCATCCATAGTTGGGTAGTCGTCACCAAAAATACGCAGAGCCTCTAATTTGCCAACGGCAACCTGGGCTACGTAAGGCAATAAATTGTTGGGTATGCCTTTGGGATCTTCCCCAATCAAGCCGCTAGAATGCGCCCCTATGGGATTAAAGTAACGTAATGATACTGCACGAAGTTTGGGGTTAGCTCTAGCCGCGTCGGCTAGCACCCTTTCAATCATGACTTTGCTGGCGCCATAAGGGCTCGATGGTGTGCCGAGCTTCATAGTTTCAACGTAAGGTATGGGGTTTTCTTCACCGTATACTGTGGCGGAAGAACTAAAGATAAAACTGTTTACGTTAAACTCAGCCATCAATTCGAGAAGGTTGAGCGTGCCCGTCACATTGTTTGAATAATATTTAAGTGGTTTTATACCAGATTCGCCGACGGCTTTAAGCGCAGCGAAGTGAATAACCGCCTCAAATTTATACAGGTTAAATACTTCCTGTAACGCTTGTTTGTCCAATATGTCGACGTTATAAAACGTGACCTTTTTGCCGCAGATTTGCTCAACGCGATGTAATGAGCCGACACAGGAGTTAGATAAATTATCGATCACAACAACTTCATGCTCATTTTCTATTAATGCGAGTACTGTGTGGGAACCTATATACCCTGCTCCACCAGTTACTAATATAGTGCTCATAAAAACTCCACTAATCTTCAATTAACGTATAACTACTTGCACTAAAATGTATATTGCGGACCTTTGCACAATAACTAATAGTTCTATAAAGCAGTCTTTTCTCGGGTGCTTACTCTCTTGCGCGTTGCGCCAGGTAATCCTCTAACTGGCCAAGCACAATCCGAGCGATTTCAAAACCGCATAAACTGGATTTGAATATGAGTTATCACGATTATTTGAGGCTTCGAAAGTCGGCCCTGGTTTAACGCTCCTGGGCCACACTAAAATTCGCTTATAAGTTGATTCATCCTTGAATCACATTACATCCCTGTCTACTCCAGTAAGTGCGGGCACACTAGACACTCGGAGAAATTTTTGCCGTATAACCGCCACCCGGGGCTAACCTAATGGTCAGGCTATCTTTGTTGGTCACGGTTTTCGACGTTGTTTTATAGTCTTCAGCAAAACGGTGAGCATTAACGCCGTCTTCAAAGATGGTGATGTCATAGCTTCCTTTGGGAAGAAAATCTAAATCTATTGTAAACTCCCGCGCCTGCTCATCTGACATTGAGCCAATAAACCAATCTTTGCCTGAGCGTCTGGCAAACGTCACGTAGTCGCCAATTTTGCCGTTTAGCGCAATACTGTCATCCCAAACACTGGGTACAGAGGCAATAAATTCAGCACACTCCATGTTATCCATGTACTGACTCGGACTATCTGCCATCATTTGCAGCGGACTTTCAAATACGGTGAACATCGCCATTTGGTGTACACGAGTTGTCTGACTCATAGGGCGATTAAAGCGAATGGTAAAGTCCTGATGATTGTCCTCTTTACCCTTGTACTTGATTTTTTCAAAGGCAGCCGGACCTACTGCGTTGGCCATTGCGCCTGGCGTGTAGTCCATAGGGCCGGCAACCATGCGAATAAACGGTAGAGTTGTGTTGTGTTCGGGAGTACTGTCGTAGCTCCATTTATTCCACTCCAGCCCTTTAACACCTTCACGGGAAATGACGTTTGGATAAGTTCTGCGCAACCCCGCAGGCTTGTATGCACCATGAAAATCTACCAGCAACTTGCGTTTAGCGGCTTCTTCGGCAATTTTCCAGTAAAAATTAACCATTTCCTGATCATCGCGCTGGAAAAAGTCAGGCTTAATTCCTACAGCGCCCAGCTCTACAAATCGATCCATCGCTTCGTCAAACTGCTGTTCAAGTGTCAGCCAGGTAGTCCATAAAATTATCCCAACATTTTTTTGCTTGGCGTAGGCCATGATTTCTGGCACATCAAACCCGGGCACAGAACCCATCAGGTCACCTAATGGATACCAGCCTTCGTCTAAAATCACATATTCAATGCCATTTTCTGATGCGAAATCAATGTAATACTTATAGGTCTCGGTATTTAAACCGGCCTCAAAATCAACGCCTTTAAGGTTATTAGCGTTATACCAGTCCCATGCTACCTTACCCGGCTTCACCCAGGACGGGTCGTCAATTTTATTAGGGATCGCGAGTTGGTACGTGAGTTGGTTTGTCAGTAATTCCGTATCATCTTCAGCAATGGCTAAAACGCGCCACGGAAATTCTCTGGCCCCCTGAGTTTGAGCAATAAAATCCGCACGCTCTACAACAGGCTGGTTTCTATCGATCCACTCTAACTCGCCATCAACCACTTTGGTTGGCACCTGCGGAAATGTTGCCTGCAGGCCATCCTTGCCATCGCCTAACAGCCACATACCCGCGTAGTCAAATAATGCCGTTTCGGTAATTAAGACCTTTGCCGTACCGGTATCAACAAGGGTTGGCGTACTGGCTAAATCAGAAACCGAAATAGTGCCTATTTCCTGGTGTAAATAGCTTCTCTCGTTATGGGAATAAAAACCCTCTTCTAACGGGTAATATACGGTTGCTTGTTCAGAAAAATTGAACTCAGCTACTTCGTTCATTACCTTAATAGGTTTATCAAAGCGGGTTACAAACCGATAGGCTACACCATTGTCGTAAGCTCTGAACTCAACCGCGTAATGATTCGAAAAGGTCAACGTCACCTGTTCATAGCTATCATTAATCTTGCTGGATTTTACTTTTACTTCAGGGACCAGTTCCTGATTTACTGTTGTTGAGGACACATCAATAAGTTTGGCTTGCTGACTAAAGCCAGGAAAACCCTCAATAATAAGGTCAATATAAGACTCACTCACCACTTGCTTATTGTTGAGCATAACCTCGTAACTTACGCCATCAGTGGTACTTATTTTTACCGTAACCTCATTGTCAGGCGAATGTAAAATGACCGGAGATTCAACTCCTTGCGCATGACATCCATAAATAACGGTTGAAAACACCGCTGCCAGTGCATTTAACGTTTTTCTATTTCGCATAATTTTCACTTTCTGTTAACTAAAGGTGATGGTACGACTTCCCTTATCTACCAGCGGGTTAATCGTTTAAGTTAAATTAAAGGTAAAACGTTTTCCCTAATCTGTCAATGTCTAATGTTAAAGTTCGGTAAATTTATCGGTTGGAAATTAACGTTTAGATAGCAATGGTCAATGCTGTAGGTAATTTGAGCAAGTTGAGCTTTTCCTACCTTAACCCGTTAAATAAAGCTAAGATGTTAAAAGCTATTAGATGAAGTGCTGCTTTAAAGGTAATAAATGATAACAATAAAAGATATCGCGAAAATGGCGAATGTCTCCCCTGCTACCGTATCTCGTGTGATAAATGATGGGCCTAAGGTCGGGCTGAAAACCAGAAAGCATGTTAAACAGGTAATGGATCAGTTAGGTTACAGGCCAAATATCAACGCCCGTGCTTTAGTAAATAAAAAGAGTACTTCTCTGGGATTAGTGCTGGCTGAATTAATGGATCCTTTTTTCGCGACCTACGCTAATGCAATAGAAAAAATAGCACGAGAACAAAATACTCAGCTTCTGATGAGCTCAGGTTCATCCGATGCCGATAGTGAACGACGGGCCATTAATACCTTGCTTGATCATCGTGTAACGGCAATGATTGTCCACTCAAAGTTTCTTGACGACAAAGAACTCATTGAGTTTGCCAATCAGGTGCCTGGTTTTGTGTTGATCAATCGGTATATCGAACAGATTCAGGACCGTTGTGTCTGGCTTGATAATACTATTGGTGGCTACAAAATGGCTGAGTATCTTTATAATTTAGGCCATCGTGAAGTAGCTGTTGTTAGCAGTGACTTTGATATCGAAGATCGCAGAGACAGACTAACCGGTGTTAAGCAGTTTTTTAATGAGAAGAACATCCCTTTATCAGACGCCAATATTGTATTTGCCGCGCCCAATCAACAAGGCGGCGAAATTGCTATGCGGCAATTGCTGACATCGGCGGTAAATTATACCGCGGTGATCACTTACAACGATGCCATGGCATCAGGTGTTATGAATATCCTGCACGATAACAACTTAGATGTGCCCAATGACGTTTCTGTTATTGGATTTGATGATGTCATAATTGCTCAGTATTGCAGGCCCAAACTCTCTACAATGAATTACCCCATTGAGCACATGGCATCAAATGCTGCGAACTTAGCGCTTAAATTTGCCGCCGGAGAGAAGTTTGAGGTTGAACCTCAACACAAATTCATTCCTACTATCGTCGCTCGTAATTCTACTGCGAAGCTCTGATACTACGCACTCAGGCCCGATCAATAACAGCCATGGCCGAACATCTGGCAGCAATAATATAAAAAGGGCAGCCCTGCCCTTTTATCGCAACTATTTATGCTTTCACTAAACCGGGTTATTTTGCTGTAACCTGAGGTGAATATTTTTAATGGCAGCGTGATTAAACTTACTATTATTTCTTTTGATCAACCCATTAACCTGAAAGAGTGACATAAGCGCACCATGCAATGGGATCAAATAGCCTTGTTTGTTCAATTTACATAGCAACTCATCTTCTAGCAGTCTGAGTTTCTCTTCGGCAACGGTGTGTAAACCGGAAATGGTTTCACTTGTACCATCGGCAAACTCCATCTCTAAATCGATGGGCATCGTTAAATTTAAATCGTCTATGGTTTGCAGAAATTCCCGTGTCACCATTTCATTTTTAAGCTCTGCATCGATTGTAGATTTTACCTGATTTAAATAGCCCGAAGCCTTACCATTTTCGTCGAATAGCACATTGCCTTCTTCAGTATTGACAAACGGACTCTGAGTATTAATGGTTACCGCGTAACCACTGTCGGAGTTATCGTCACTGATAACATGGAACGGGTGTGTTGCTATTGTGCTGGGCATATAGCAAGCATCCCATTCATTGTCTTTTACAAACAGGTTGTCACCGGGCCTGAAACTTGTCATCACCGCAACAGAAAGTTTACCTGTTTGATGGTTCCTGAAGAAGAACACGGGAAAGCTGCTTATCGCTTTATCCACTTCAGTCACTCTGACACTGATTAAATGCTGTGTTTTGGCAAATTCAACGCCCGCATTCTGGTGGATTTTTATGGATTTGTGCTTGCTAGCATCAAGTACTTCATACGTTGTCATTATTTATCCTTTGCTTACGGTGCGTTTGCTAACCAGCTTTCGATATACTCACGGTGAGTCGGCAGGTTTTGTAAAAACTGAGAGGATAATTTCTCGGTTCTTCTTAACAGGGATTCTGCTTCCGCGTAGCCGTTATACAGATACTTTTGTTGTGAAAAGTCCGGGGTGAATCCCATGCCATATAACACATACTGATAACTTGCCGCAGGAAACAACTCATATGCACTGTTAAAGTCGTCGATGGTTGGCCCCCGGGTATTCCACACCATGAGGTCATCTTTAAGCGATTGAGGAAAGGTTTCCTCAAGCCGGTGATCCTGCCAATAGGGTTCATCTCGTTGTGTCAGCATATAATGTAACTTCAGAAAATCGATAATACGCTGCCAGCGATAATGCATTTGTTCGTTAAATCGCTGGGAAACCACCTGAAGCGCCTTGAGGTCCGGCGTAAGATTATTGGCAATAAAGCGCGCGGACAATTCCACTAACATGATAGCAGTAGCCTCCAGCGGCTCTACAAAACCTGCAGACAATCCAACGGCGACGCAATTATTTTTCCAGAAGACTTTTCGATACCCCGATTTAAACGCTATTTTACGACAACTAATGCCTTCGCCGGCGTCACCCAGGTAGTTACGTAAATTATGTTCTGCTTCGTCGTCAGACAAGTATTTACTCGAATAGACATGTCCAACGCCACGACGGGTACTTAAACCGATATCCCAAATCCAACCGGCATTCTGCGCCGTTGCTATGGTGTAGGAGGCTATCGCTGAATCTTCAGCTTTATAAGGAACCTGTATAGCCAGGGCACTGTCGTTAAATAACACATCGCTGACATCGTTCATGCCAACCTGTAATGCCTGGCCCAGTAAAAGCGATTTCATGCCAGTGCAGTCGACAAACAGATCAGCATGGGTTTGTTGTGCTGACGCCAGCGTTAAAAACGCTATTTCACCTTTGTCTGTTGTATTTACCTCGCACACATCACCTACTGTGTGCGTTACACCAAGCTTATTAACGCAATGCTCTTTGAGCAACTCACCAAAAGCACAGGCGTCTAGATGATATGCGTAGTTGCAAGGACTTTGGTATTCGCCGTCTGCCAGGGTTCTTGGCGCCAGGCCTGCCTCACATACGTGGTGCTGAAAACTAGTGTATTCGGCATAATGTAGCGGGTCTTTTAGATAAGGGGCTAAGTCAAAACGGCCGTAACCTGTGGGCACATTAAAAGGATGGTAATAATAACTGCCATCATTTTTTCGCCAGTTAACAAATTTACCCCCTTGTTTAAACGCCGCACCGCAGCGTTTAAAAACATCTTTTTCGCGTAATCCGATGCTGTGGAGTGTATTTCGCATCGTCGGCCATGTGCCCTCACCTACCGCAATAGAAGGGATATTGGCAGATTCAATCACTGCAACGGTTACACCATTATGCTCGTTGCAACGATGTTGGGAGGCAATAACCGCGGCCGTTAACCAACCCGCGGTGCCGCCACCCACAATGACTACATTCATAAGCGCCTACCATTTTTAGAATTTGCTTAATACTTACTAGTTTAACCAATAAAGGCTTCACCCTGAAAAAGATGAAGCCTGGTTAAATAATCTCTGTTAACGATTCACTATAGTTAAAGGATTAGAATTTCGCTCTAACGCCAACTGCGTAACGTGAACCATTGTCTTCTACTGAGAACACCTGATTACCAAAGCGGCCACGTTGGGTTATGGTTTCTTCAGTAACGTTAATGGCTTCCGCTGTTAAGGTAAAGTTTTCAGTCAGATCGTAACTTGCACTAATATCAAGCTGACCATAACTATCACCATTTACCGGCTCACCGCTACCATTATCCAGGTATCTTAAAAACGCTTCGCGATTGTTGTAGGCAGCTCGTACCTGCCAGTCTGTGGCTTCATAAAAGACGATGAAGTTTTGTGAATCACCCAGGCCTTCCAGCGCAAATGTTTCTGTAGAGTCATCACCAAGGCTGGCATTGCTGTCTACAATCGTTGCATTAGCAATAATACCAAAACCGTTATCGAAGGCATGGGTAATACCTATTTCAAAGCCGGTTACGTTGGCTGTCTGGCCATTCTGAGGACGTGATACCAGATAAGTTTCGGTAGAGCCACTAAGCTCTGCTGATGTTTCTGTTCCGTCACAAGTGCCACAGATATTACCGGAGGTAGACAGACGATCGGTCATCGCAATCACTTCCGGGCCCGACAGCGTAACAATAAAGTCTTCAATTTCTTTGCTGAAGTAGGCAAAACTTAATACGCTGGCATCACCGTAGTACCACTCGTAAGACACGTCCCAGTTTGACGATTTAAACGGACGCAATGCCGGGTTACCACCTGAAGCAAAGAGCGACTGGTTTCGTGGCACTGAGTAATTGGTAGCCGGTGACAGTTCACTCATGGTTGGACGAGTCATCGAATCGTAGATTGCAAAACGCACTACCATGTCTTCTTCAACTTCCATCTTAACGTTCAGACTGGGCAACAAATTAGAATATGTTGTGCCATCACTGAATTGCGTTGGTGCGCTGAACACATGGGCAAAAAACGTTGGGTCTGCGGTTGGCACAATATCCTGTACATTCGCCTGTACAGCAGTTACGTCGATATTTGTTTTTGCATAACGAACACCAAAGTTCGCATAAACCGGCATATCTGCAATATCAGTTTCAAAATCAAAATTAGCGTAGAAACTGGTAATGTCTTCATTGATCACATAACGGTCATCACGAAGAATACCCTGATCTGCGGTTAAGTTACCGTTTGCGTCGTAAAATACAGCACGAATATCTTCAATATCTCTGCCAAGAGTTTCCGCTGCAGCCTGCATCCCCTCCTCTGACACCATCCAGTCTATGTATGCATCACCATCATAGGTCCAGTATTCACTTGGTGCACCGCTGAAAATACCATCGGCATTAAACTGGGTAAGTAACTCTGTTGGCACTGGTACGTTATAACCGCAGTAGATATCACAGAATGATCCATTGGTTTTCTGGAAGTATTCTTTTTCTCTTTCCTGGCGATAAATACCGAATTTTAATGCTCTGAACACATCAGAATCAGACTCGTAAACGAAGTCAGCTCTGTACTCGGTGATTTCGTCTTTGTCGGTAGCGCCCCGAATTTCTGAATAGTGAGCGCGGGCACCAGAGGCAGGCAGGTTATTACCGCCTACCAGGCTATCAAATTGCACCACCGGTACCGACGTAGTGGTGTCAAAAGTACTGCCATCCTGAATACCAATAACATTGAAGCGGTTTTTACCGGCACGGTCGTTTTCAGCGGTTGACCGCGAGATGTCAAACGTTGATCTTAAATTGTCATTGATTCTCCACTCAATGTTCAGACCACCGGCATAAGTAGACACATCCCGGCTTGCGGCGGTTTCACTGACCAAATCTACGAATGGGTCGCCAACACCATCAGTAAAAATACCCACCTGCTGGTCGAAATACAACGCGGTGCGGGTTTCTGGATCAACGTCTGCCTGTGATACACGAGATGGCTCAAACCAGGCTGAAAGGTCAGTCACCAGCGAGTCGACCTCAAATTTGGATACCGTGCCATCTAATGTAATTTTAAGATCTTCATTAGGCGCATATTGTAAAACTAAATTTGCGTTATCCCGTGTGCGGTCCTGATTATCAACCACCTGAGCCCAGTTACGAGGAATACTCGCATTACTGGCAATGACTTCATCGCGATTCTTTAAGTCTAATCCGTTACGCCAGGTAGCGGTTCTGACAGAGTTAATTTGCACATTACGTTCTTGTCTGCTGTAAGACGCCAGCACACCAAAGGTGTCATCCATAAATGTCTGACTTACCATACCGGTAAATGAAGGGGCGGTTTCTGAAGACAGCGTCTCATAAGTGCCTTTCACCGAGCCTAATACATGTAATCCTGGGTTAGACAAAGGTCTGGCAGTTAAAATATTAATCGTGGCGCCAATACCGCCTTCCTGCATTGAGGCATTGGTGCTTTTATAAACATCGGCTCCGCTAATCAAATCAGCCGAAATGATATCGAAGTTGAATTCTCGACCTCGTGTATCCGTTGCCATTTGGCGGCCATTGACCAATACCGTGTTAAATTGAGGACCAAGGCCACGAACGGTTACTGCCTGACCTTCACCACCGTTACGGTCAATTGACACACCGGTAATACGCTGTAATGACTCCGCTGCATTCAAATCTGGAAATTTACCAATGTCTTCTGCAGAGATTGAATCAACCACAGAGTCTGCTGCTCGTTTGATATCCATCGCTCTTGATAAGCTGCCACGAATACCTTTAACTTCAATAATTTCTGCATTATCCGCTTTATTCTGTAGTTCCGATTCATCTGCAGCCACTGCAGACATACTCAAACCAACCGTGGCGGCTGCAATAGCCAAGCTCACTTTGCTTTTGTTAAAAACCAGATTTTTCATGCTTTGCCTCGTAACAATTCTATACTTTAGTGTTTTGTGTGCATCAGGGGAGCTCCAGGCAAGGAACAAAAATTCCCCTATTACTTAAATTTACTGAGTAACAACCGTTTATCAGAACCCAGCGATCTGAATTATTTAATCGATTAAGTAAGCTAAAGGTAAAACGTTTTCCCAAATGTGTCAACAACACATGTTAAATATTAGTAAAGTTTAAACTTTTGGTTAACTTTGGGGTGTGAGCGGGATTATTGTAATTAATCATTTAAAAACAATGCCATAGAAGCATTCTTAAAAGGTGTTGCGATAATCACATTTACTGATTGAATTATAATTATACGATTATGTTATAGATTTTACATGGGAGAAGTGGCGCTTAATAAACGATCTAAAAGTATGATTAATAAGCAATTATTTATTTTACTAAAACGTCAAAGAGGAAAATTTAAATATAGACGTAATAATTTTTCCTTGTCGCTTATGAATAGATTTTACATTCACGACAGGTACGTATCAGAAACAATGAAAGCACTATTTCTTAATATTTCAATCAAGTTTCAGTATCGCTATATGGCCTTACTTTCAATGGACTAATGAGCTTTGGGTATCATATTTACACCCAACAGCTCTATCCTAATTAACCCGTACCAGGCGATTGTTTATGCATTCGAGGCTAACCTTTTATGGTAGTAAATAGTGTTGGCTTGAGTCTCAACAGTATTTTTAAGCAACTAAAAGCGGAAACGTTTTCCCGACTCTGGAATTTCAACAGTAAACGTTAGACTGCAAGTTACAGATCCACCACTCAAAGGTAATTGACATTCGATTGATTAAAATGAATACTCAGGAAATGATGTCATTTAGTATGCTTTCGGTGGGTGCAACAGCCGCCCCTTCACAAATTATTGTGCTCGCTATTATTAATAATTGGCGGGTGTGTTAGTGCGTAACTAGAATCATCAAAACCCGCCGCAAAGGCGGGTTTTTTGTTTAACAGTCTTTGCGGCTTCACCTAACGTTACAGAGACTATAACCATGAAACAATCAATCACTGAGTTACTTAGCCGTTTACATCAAGCTGTCAATAACGGTGATCTGCATACCATTTCAAATTGTTACAGCGATAATGCAAAAATCGTTGCGCAGCCATTAGGTCAGCAACAACACGATAGCATTACTGCACTACAGGCTTTTCAGAAAAAATATATGCCGTCTCATCTGGTGACCACTGGTGATGAGATTGTTATCGAGGCTGGTGATATTGCACTGGTTATAAGTAAGTTGTACCTGGTACCTAAAGCTACGCCGCTGGCAACACCGTGTGAAGGAAAACGTGCACTTTATGTAATGCAGCGTCAGTCACATGGTGAATGGCGATGTATCATCGATAACTTCTTTGGTACCGATTTGCTCGACTTTGCTTAATGATTGACAGACTTATAAGAGCCTTTGCTGATTGAGGCTCTTTACTTCACGAATCCCAGGATAAGTTGTACCTCAGTTAACCTTCCACTTTGTAACTATCCGGGAGTATTTAAACAACATCTGATTGGATTAGTAATTGTCAGTTATTTTTACAGTAGATGTATGTATTTTAAACAATGCTAGGTATATTGTTGTTTTATATGAATTTAATTTGTGGCTCGTTTTGTGCTTTGTCAAGTAGTAGCCAAACCACTTCGATTGGGTTTAGCCATCAGTAGTCATAATTAGTAAAGGAAGTATTTCATGAAGCAGTTGATCTTAACGCTAATGCTCAGCGCCACCCCACTCGTAAGCCAGGCAGCCCTTTTGTACAGCAACGGCCCAGTTGTTGATGGAAGCGGTTTATCTATTCTTGCACCAACAGCAAATGTACTTGGATTTGGTGCGCAAACGAACAGCGATAATGCCGTTGCCGATGATTTTTCTATTGCAGTTGGTGAAAGCTGGACAATCACTGATCTGGATTTCTTTGGTTACCAAACCAGTGCATCCTCCTTCACCTTTGAAAGTGTAAACTGGAGTATTGTTTCAGGCGACGTAAATACCGGTACGGTAATCGCTTCTGATACCAACTTAGTAACCAATGGTGGATTGCAGGGCTACAGAGTCACGTCGTCTGCTACGTCAGCTACTAACCGCGGCATTTACCTAGCCAACGCTGATATTGACGACCTCTTTTTAGGCGCTGGTGATTACTGGCTTCGTTGGAGCCTTACCGGAAGTGATTCATTCTCCGGTCCATGGGTACCTGTGGTGTCTGATGCTCGCACTGGCAATGCGCAACAATCTACAACGGGTTTGTTCAACACTCTTACCGACAGCGGTAACCAACTTACCGTTGAGTTACCATTCAGCGTTAATGGTTCAGCTACAGTAAGTGAAGTGTCTGCACCTTCTGTATTAGCAATCTTTGGCTTAGGTTTACTTAGCCTTGCTGGTGTACGAAGACGTAAATCTGCCGCTTAACCTTTATCGCTAAGCGGAATCACCATCCATTTTAAAAACGGGACTCCACTGAGAGTCCTGTTTTATTTAATAGGCGGTCAAAAACCGTTCCTTTACGTACCTTTTAACAAGGTTCAAATTAATAAACAGCAGATATACGACTAATTCGTCCTACCCCGGCTCTGCATCTGCCTCCTGTTCATAACAAGCAAGAAGCCTATTCTATTTAAGCGTTAATACGCCAAGTTTATAAGGCTCCCCACCATAACTACCATTCAGCGATGGCCCTGAGTCACCCTGGAAGACGAACTGCAGGTTGCAAGGATCAATGGTGAGGTATTCATCGTAACCCGAACGGATCATTTCACCGTGACTGATCCCGTCTGCCCACTTTCCTTCAACCCAGTCTACGTTTGCATTTCCGCCAAAGGGGTTTTGTTCGGTATCAGCCAGTGGCGACCATGCCCCATCCAAATCTGAGGCAGTCCAGGAACGGAAGTACCTGGGGCCATATGCACCACCTTCACTGTTATAGGCTTCTACCAATAACAGGTACTGATCTGTGCCATCCACTTTGTATACATTGGCCGCCTCAAATAAGAAACTATTGCCGTTACCGCGATGGTCTTCCATTACCACCTCGTAGCCCACAAAGTTTGGAAAGTTTTCTCTGGACGTTTTGGATTTATAGAGCACGCCATCGTCTCGGGAAAAGAATAAATGACAATTCACATCATCACAAATTACCCAGTAATCAAGTTCTGGCTTGCCTTGCTCAATAGGAGGTCCATCTTGCAGAAAATCTTTTCTGGCGGTCCAGCTGTTTACATCCGTTATATCGCTGGTTGTTGAATACCCCCGTCCCCACTGCGTAAAGTTATACCACTTTTTATGCGGGCGGTAATAAAACACCTGCGGCGCAACCGTGTTACCGACTTTAGTACCATTCATAGGTTGTTGAACAGCCTTCGACGCGTTTTGCCAGTCAGCAAAGCTGAAGTACACCGACTTCCAGTTACCATCGTTTATCGTGGCCCAAATATGGTATTCATCATCATAATAAACCACCGAAGGGTCTTTAATACCGAATATTCCTTCGTTAGGCGAAACCAGTGCAGAACTGGCTTCCCATTGAAATTTAGACGGTAATGCACAGGTATAAGCAACCTCGCGGTTATCTGTACTAGTTGTTCCTGTGCATCCAGCCAACCATAGGGATGCCAGCGCTATACCTAATACCTTCTGCTTAAACTTCATCTCAATATTCCTGCTGATTTACCTTTAGTTAAATCTCCTGAGAGACAGTATCACTGTTAAAGGAATGTAAATTTATCAGCCATAGTATGAGTATCGCGGCGAGATGAAATTATTTTATAAAGGAACCTCTTTGCGTTATTTACTCAAGCCAATATGCCTTTGAGTAATTGTGAATAAACCAATTAGCTTTCCTACTCAGTTTTTGCCTTTCCTGTCACCCTGGTTTTATTTGGTTTGGAATACTATAGGCCACATGAAATCGAGAGGCTTAAAGCCCTGCCCTAAATACTCTGTATTACCTTCACTATCCGCTGCATTATAAGCTGGATCCAAAGCTCCGGTAGGAGAGGAAAAAGGAAATGATGCTTTAGTCGAGGGATTATAGGCAGCAGTTGCATGGCAACTATGGCAACTTGCATTAAACGATGTCCAATAGGCCGGTTGGGCAGTATTTGGCAAACCAGCAAAATCTTCCATGTCTGTGTGCCCTAAAATAACGGGAGTTACTCCATCTGCATTATCGGTAAATCGAATTTGTGTCCCATTAGGAGCGAGATTCTGATAGTCCGTCTTAGCTAAATCGGCAGCTGACAGAAGTTTTTGTATTTCGTGATCTTCTAGCGGTTGGCGCTGCGTTATAAGTTTTTCGCGAACATGTGTAACACCTGGGTTTTCATTGAATTCAAACGTAGTCCAGAACCAGCTTGGCTCTTCGCTGTAAAACAATTGTGCGGGGTCATTTAATTCGCGCATTTTTACCATTATATGTAAGCCTCTCCACCAGTATTTCCCGGAATCAAATTTATAGACCAGCGCTCCGTCGGGAGCCGGACTGCCCGGAGTTACCTGCAGCCATGATGCTTTGAGCTCAATAGTCCCCACCGGCATATTTACGTAATCATTGGTTTCGAAAAAAGTGGCGATACCTGCTCGGGTAATCAGTTTATTGTTAACCAAATAATTGTAGGAAATCCTGTTTCGGGTTACCTCTTCATTGGCTCCATCCGGATCGGCGGTTGAGATTTTTCCCTCCATCAGTTCCTTTTTTTCGGTCGAGGGCATCATTGTCGTGCGTGGTTCTTCAGTAAAACGAAAGCTTGGATTTGCGGTGAATGTATCCGGATCGGTAGGCCACGCCATCCAAAGGGGAACTGAATCACCACCGGACATACCAGCTTGCTTGCCACTGGCTATTTGTTGATTTACTCTGGCAAAAAACATCCATGCCACTTTTTGCCTTTCTTTTAATCCTCCTTCAAACGCCATGCTGGCACAATCGGCAGCAAACTTTTCGTCTGTTTTATTAATCCAATTTGAACCAGTGCAGGATGAATATTTTTTTTCAGCGCCATTAACAAAAGGTGTAACTAAGACACAAAAAATGACAAGGTATAAAAAAGTTACACTATATTTAGGTATAAACATGCTTCCCTCCGCAGATATTACAACCATGATTAAGATTGAACAGCACGACTCCATTATGAATCGCCGCTTTACTGCCAGGGGCAACGCCCTTTATTTTCTCAGCCAGTCTAGGTTAGGACTGCTCAGGAAATATACTCTTAATAACTATACTGTCACTGTACGTGCTGGTTTCCCACCATTATGTGAACAATAATTGCACAATTCATTTTAACCTTTTCATTTTTATGCTATTAAATTTTTAAAATTACGGCTGATTTAGTTGTAATTCATGAGAGATTTAACTTCTTAAGTTCACCTTATTACTAATAAGAACATGCCAGGCATCAGGGAGGCAGCCAGTCATGCACGTTATCATTAAAGATAAATTCACCTTACTCACCGACCAGCACGAAGGAGCAAAAGTTAAATTTGGTCTTGGCTTAGGCATTTTGCTGTCTGTCGCTATTGCCTGGCTGGCCCTGAACCTGCTCTTTCCTAAAGACATCAAATCTAACCCACCGGCCATTATGTACGAGCTGGAAGCCTCTAAACGCCCTGCTACAGATGCTGAACTCATCGAGATTTTTAATTATTACCGCAGTATCTGGCAGTTTGATTATGAGTATATTCAGGCCAATAAAGATGTGATTTTTCAGAATAACCTGGCTACCGAGGTCCCCCATTCGCGCCAGCAATTTCATGCCAGAGCCATTGGTGTTGCGCCCTTGCTAGATAAACCGTTGAATGAATGGCTTGAGTATCTGAAGAATGAACCGGCGCCAGCCAGTTCCCAGGTATTTTTTGCGTTGCAGGAAATTTACAGCCGGGCGAATCATTGCGAAAGCTTGTTAACCCTGGAAAAGTTAAAAGCATGGCACTTTGCCAACAATTACCGTGAACAGCAGTTAGCGTGCGGTACGGCCGAACAAAAAAGCCTGTTTGAATTTTTATCGCTATTTAATTTTGAAACACGCCGCCAGCCGGAATTGATTTTCACTGCTATAGCGAAAATAGAAAACCCCTCGGTGAGAGAGAAACTGTCGGCGAGCTATGAAGCGCACCTCACCACGTTAAGTGCGCTTTTTAACCGCTATGATGGCGCAGAGCATCTACAGGCTGCTCTGAAAAATGACAAGTCTACCCAATTAGAAATCGATTGGTACCAGTACCTTCAGCAAAGGTGAGCTATCTATAAATAGGCTAGCCTTATTAGCATAAGGCCAATCATTAAAGGGTGTAAAAAGCAAAACAACGCACCGGAGCAAGGGGCTCAGGAAATCGCGTTGGCGTCTTCGTAAAAACGCTTTTCCAGCTCTTCGTATTCTTCGTTTAGTTCTTCAAACTGACGGTTTATTTTCTGATTAACAAAAGCAGCCATTAGTTTTCTGCCACCAAGAATAACAACCAGCGTAGCTACGCAGAATGAAATGGCCAACGATGACCCATCGAGCCCCATATTGGCAATCGCCGACAGCACCAGTAACCAGGTGATAAGAGTGATAACAATACCTACACTGCGTAGGAATGAGGGCTGGTTACCCAAAACCAGCAATAAGCTTCTGATAGAAGGTTTTTTCGGTTTAATCGACGTCAGCCGATTAGCGTAGCCTTCAATGTCAATCTGATTGTTATGCTCAATCCCTTCGGTGTCCAGAAAGTCCTTGAGCCCCTGACTAAAGTTAAGCGCTACGCCCTTTTCTCTGGATTTATGAATTCGGTAGTCCACAAAGTCAGCAGCCTTTTCACCGTAACAGGCCATCACGTCCTGATAGATACGGTTTTGTACCTGTTTGTCTGCATATTCCCGGTAAGCAAAGTCCGTTGAACCATCATTTTTTACCCAATATACCACGGTTTCAGTGGCTACTAAGGCGCCAAAATCACTGAGCAGTTCATCAACCATTTTCTTACGAAAACTGCGCATTCTTATGGAGTTTCCAATAGCGTTACCCATTGCGGCGCCAACTGCTGCACCTCCTGCTGCCATCGCAATACCTGTATTTCGACTCATAATAAATTCCTCATTATAATTGTAAGTAACAACAGGTGATTCACTGGAGTTGTTTTCAGTCAGGGTTTTTCACGCCTATACCTAACAGCCCTTTTATTCACTTTTATGGGGCTTAATAATTAAAACATTAGGTTGACCTTACCCTGGCTCATCTCACAGACAAATCCCGCCTGTATAACTACCTTAATGAGCCTGCTCAATGAAGTGTTATCGCTGCAGCGACAACAATTATCAAAGACACGACAAGCATACTGCACCTCGGTTATTTGCTGCGTTGCATCTCAAAACAGCAGGTGAGCAGCAGTTTTAATACCGGAGTCAGACTTATAGGCAAGGATCCCAGAGTTTCCTTCAAGTCCAAATCCTGGTCGTATCAGAACTAATAAGTACATGTTGGGTCAGCACTATTTACTGGCTGATTCACCTGTTTATACGTGTCAGCAAGAGTCAAACTGCGCGTCTAAATTTTGGATACGAAAACAAGGAGACGATAATGTTGAACGAATACTATACATTGGCAAATAACGTACTGATCCCAAAAATTGGCCTGGGTACCTGGATGGTCGAGGATGAAGATGCTGAACAAGTGGTAGCCAGTGCTATTGAAGCCGGTTACCGCCACATCGACACAGCGCAGGCGTACGAAAATGAAGCCGGTGTAGGTCGTGGCATCAAGGCAGGCAACGTACCTCGTGACCAACTCTTTATTACTACTAAGCTGGCGGCCGAAGCTAAGTCTTATGACGAGGCCAAAAAGGCCATCGATGAGTCATTAGCCAAACTTGATCTCGACTACATCGATATGATGATCATCCACAGTCCCCAGCCATGGGCAAACTTTGGCGATGATGATCGTTATTTTGAAGGTAATCTGGAAGCGTGGAAAGCGTTGGAAGAAGCTTACAAAGACGGCAAACTGCGCGCCATTGGTCTGTCTAATTTTAAGCAGCAGGATATCCAGAATATCCTCGATAACTGCACAGTGAAGCCGCTGGTCAATCAGGTGCTGGCGCATGCCAGTAACACGCCTTTCGATCTCATTGAGTTTGTGCAAAAGCAGGAGATGTTGGTAGAAGCCTACTCTCCGGTGGGCCACGGCGAACTGTTTAAAAATGACAAAATTAAAGCGCTGGCAGATAAATATGGCGTCTCAGTTCCGCAACTTGTCATTCGCTATGATTTACAGCTTGGCTTACTGCCATTACCCAAATCGACCAATCCGGACCACATGAAAAACAACGCGGACGTTGATTTTGTGATCAGTGATGCAGACATGGACACGCTGAACAATCTGCCGACCATTGAAGATTATGGTGATGCCAGCGACATGCCAGTGTTCCAGTAACCATAAGGTAACCAGAGAAGCCGCTTCGCGCGGCTTTTCTTTTGCCTGAGTTGTGGATTTTACGCGCTAAGGTGGTGCTTATCGGTAGGTATCATGCGCCAATTTAGGTCATGTGTGCGGTCTTAGGCATTGCTCTAATTCTTTATCCAATTGATTAATATGTAATTATTAACATGGCACCGTTAATGCTTTCATTACATGAACAAATTGATTCATAAACACGGTCTATGTGTTTGAGCAAAGACGCTCATGCTGTACCAGCTTGCTGGTAATGGCATGGGCGTTTTTTTGTGCCCAAAACTTACTATCGTTTAACCCAATACAGGAAGCTAACATCATGATTACCGATCGTACCCAGGTTACTGCAATGATCCAGTCCGCCAAAATTACCAAGGGAATTAAATGGGCTGAAATTGCTGAAGTTGTAGGCCAGTCAAAAGAATGGAGTACCGCGGCGTGTTTAGGTCAGATGGCCATGACCAAAGAGCAGGCTGAAGGTGTAGGAGCGCTGCTCGGACTCAGCGATGAAGCCGTCGCCTGGCTGCAGATTGCCCCTTATAAAGGCTCTTTACCTACAGAAGTTCCGACTGACCCGTTAATTTACCGCTGGTACGAACTGGTAAATGTTTATGGCACTACCCTTAAAGAGCTTATCCACGAAGAGTTCGGTGACGGCATCATGAGTGCTATTGACTTCTCCATGGACTTGCAGCGCGAGGAAGATCCCAAAGGCGACAGAGTTCACGTTGTGATGTCAGGTAAATTTCTGCCTTACAAGATGTATTAAAGGTTTCATTGGCTGTTCCCGGCCGGTTTCGCAACCTAACATCGTTTAGGTTGCGCCTTTTTAGTTACGGCTATATCAACTTTAACCGAAAATCTGTTTGCCCTGTCCAAACTTACACCACAGAGCCGTTGTGATCTGGTAGCATAGCGCTATTGTTTAAATGGCTTTCACGCCCTGCCTCCAACTGTAATTCTAATAATGACGCAATCTTCGGTATTTACCTCCCGCTTTGTCTGGTTTTTGTTCGGACGAGGTATTTTTAGTGCCATCGAGTCTATTATGGCAGTGGCTTTTGCCTGGCATTTGTACGAACGCACCGGCGATCCGTTCGATCTGGCACTGGTGGGGCTGTTCCAGATTGTGCCGGTGTATTTATTATTTCCGATTACCGGTTGGGCAGTCGACCACATCTCACGCAGCAAAATTTTGCTTGCTGGTGCTACCATGCAGCTGGCGGTGCTGAGCGGCTTTGCGCTGTTAATGATGACACCAGACTTTAACAAGTGGTTCCTGTTGGCGCTAATCAGTCTGCACGGATGTGGTAAGGCTTTTATGTCGCCGGCGCTCCAGGCAACGTTACCGAATCTGGTCCCGCCACACCATTTAAATCAGGCCGTGGCTATCACCAGTACGGTGTGGAATATCGCACTTACCGTAGGCCCGTTTGTGGCAGGTATTTTAATTGCGCTATTAGATCGTAACATCTACTGGCTATTGGTCGCCGCGGCCATTGCCACCCTAACCTGCTTTTATCAGATCCCTACTATGGGTGCAGCCAATACCGGTAAAGGTAAACGGGATTTACTTGGTGGCTTGCGCTATGTCTGGCAAAATCAAATTGTACTGGGTAGCCTGAGCCTGGATTTGCTGATTGTGCTGTCAGGCAGTGTCGTTGCCCTGCTGCCAGTCTATGCAGCAGACATCTTAAATGTGGGGCCTGAGGGGCTCGGGTTCCTGCGAGCTATGCCAGCGGCAGGTGCGGTATTAATGGGTATTTACTTATCGCGCTTCAAAACAGAATTCGAAAACACCGGTACAACCCTGTTTGTTTCGCTTAGCGTGTTTGCCCTGTCTATTATTATTTTTGCGCTTTCTGAAACACTGTGGCTTGCCGCTTGCGCGCTGTTTGTATATGGCGCTTCCGACATGATCAGCGTGGTCATTCGTGGTGCAGTAGTGCAATTAAATACCCCGGATGCACTGCGTGGCCGGGTGAGTGCGGCCAATTCTATATTCATCGCTTCTTCCAATCAGCTTGGTGACTTTCGCGCTGGCGCCGTAGCTGCGGCCATGGGGCCTGTAGGAGCGACTTTGCTTGGCGGCGCCTGTGCTATGGCCGTGGCGGCGGGCGGCGCCTATTGGTTTAAAGATCTTCGCCGTTTAAAAAAGATCGAGAATTAACGGATATAAAATAGTGGCCCAGCAAAACAGAGCCAGCATGATTGCCACAAAAACTGCCGCCGAGCCAATATCTTTGGCCTTACCGCTGAGCTCATGAATTTCCGGGCCTATTCTGTCTACCACAGCTTCTATGGCACTGTTGAGCAGTTCTACAATAATGATAAGCAGCAGGCTACTCACCATTAACACCCGTTCTATCACGGTCACATCCAGCCAGAAGCTTAATGTCACACCTATTACCAGCAGGGCCAGTTCCTGACGAACCGCGGGCTCGCTCAAGAATGCGGCTTTCAGTCCTTTGATTGAATACCTGGTTGCATAATATAACCGTTTAATACCGGTAACTTTTGTAACAAACATTACTGCTCCATAACTGCTCTGCGTAATACGCCGGGCCTATTTATACCACAATCCTGGGTCACAACTATGAATGTATGGTGTGTAGATTGCAGGATATTGATTTGGTTCATTTTCTATAGTGTCGCCTATTTAGATTAAGGGAATCTTAAGTCATGGAATTCATTGATGTTTTGACAACAAAGCAAAGCATGGTTGCTGGTGGTTGCCTTGCCATTATAGTGATTTTATATATCGCAAAACGCCTTTTTCTGGTGCGTTTGCGCGCTCAGATGCGGCAACAGGATAACGAACACAATCACTTTTACCAGGTGCTCATCCTTGCCCTCAATGCACCGCTCAACCTGACAATATTAACCATTCTGCTATGGCTGGTTCGCTACGGCTTAACCATCACCGGCGCATTAGCAAAAGAAGATACCGAAATCCTCGGCCATATTATTCAGGCGATGGTCATCATTACGCTCATTTTGTTTGTCGAGCGTTGGGTTACCTATGCCATTAAGGTTTATGCTTCACGCTCGCCGCTGCTTAATAATACCCGCAGCATTGCCAGTGGCGCTATCAGAGCCCTGTTAATCGGGTTATGCATACTACTGGTGCTGGGCTCTCTTGGCATATCCGTTACACCATTAATCGCCTCGCTGGGGATCACATCGTTAGCCGTTGCATTAGCGTTACAACCTACCCTGGAGAACTTCTTCTCCGGCGTTCAGATCCTCATCGACAAGCCTTTTCGCATCGGCGACTTCATTGAATTGGAAAGTGGCGAACAGGGTTTTGTCGATAAAATCGGCTGGCGGTCAACCTGGATAAAAATGCTGCCAAACAATATCGTTATAGTTCCTAACAGCAAAGTATCGCAGTCAAAAATCATCAATTACTATTATCCTGAAAAGGAGCTGTCGGTGCCGGTTGAGGTCGGCGTTCACTATAATTCTGATTTGGAATTTGTTGAAAAGGTCACTCTGGAGGTGGCTAATCAGATACTGCTCGAGCACGAATGGGGAGTCGAGTCTTACGATCCCTTTGTTGTGTACCACACCTTTGATAATTCCAGCATTAACTTTACCGTAATGCTAAGAACCAAAGAGTATTTTAATCGTTTTTTTGTGAAGTCGACGTTTATCAAGGCACTGCACAAACGATTTAACGAAGTGAATATTGTTATCCCGTTCCCCATTACCGCACTGAATTTGCAGCAAGAAGGCGCGGAATCAGCAATGGCAGGCCGTTACGCAGAACAACTCAACGCCGGTCAATCAGCGGGGGCTGAGGCTGAAACCAAATAAATAATGGGCGCACAGCACAACCGGCTGTGCGCACCCTGTTTATACCTTAACGGCCAGCAAATCACACTCGATGCCGTGCAGCACAGAGTTGGCAGTAGAGCCAAGCAGCAATTGCACGCCGCTTTGACCGTGAGTGCCCATAACAATTAAGTCGGCACTGAGCTTTTTGGCCATCTCATGAATTTCTTCGGCAGCCGAACCAATCGCTACATGCAGATGAGTTCTGGGAATACTGTGTCCGTCGGCAATGCCTTGCAATTTCTTAAGCGCCTGCTCGCGCACCTCTTCGGAAAAGTCCCGCTCTAAAAACAAACCATAGGGCTCAAAATTAGTTTGCGGATAGGCAACGTATATCAGGTTAATCTTGCCCGGTGAGCCAGCCAACTCCAGGGCTTTTTCCACCACTTTACTGTGCTCGTTAGCAAAGACATCAATTGCAACTAAAACGCTGTTATAACCACTCATTGTCAGCCTCCTTGTTTGGCTGTTTTGTTTACCTTAGTGTAGTACATCTGCGCGATGACTATTTGATGTTTATCAATATATTAAGTTATCAATAAAACTGTTATTACACATTGTCGCTACACCGACTGGGTTTCATGATTCACCTCAGCCAGGGTATTGGCCGGCTTAAAGCTCGAGGCGCAGGCCTCTTTTAAATGTAACTGATAGGCCTTGGGTGCATCGTCTTCATCCATAAAACTGCCCGGGTGAATTAACGGAAAGATTTCGTCGTAGCGTAACACGGTGTGCTGATCGACCCGGCGGAAAATATGCGTACGATTTAAATGTTCAGTGCTGCTATGACCGGTAGACGACAAAATATCCACCATAGCCAGGATGGTTTTTTTATGGAACATGGCCACACGGCTACTTTTGTGATTAACATCCAGCCCTTTATACAATTTTGGATCCTGCGTGGCGACACCGGTTGGACAGGTATTGGTATTACACGACAAAGACTGCACACAGCCAATCGCAAACATCATGCCCCGGGCGCTGTTGCATAAATCGGCGCCTAAGGAGAGATTTTTTACAATCTGAAATGCGGTAATAATTTTACCTGAGGCAATGATTTTTATCCGGTCTCTGAGGTCAAACCCTACCAGGGCATCATCAACAAAGGCCAACGCTTCTCTGAGTGGAAAACCTATAGAGTTAGAGTACTCCAGCGGAGCCGCTCCGGTACCACCTTCCCCGCCATCCACGGTAATAAAGTCTGGTGTAATGCCGGTTTGCTTCATGGCTTTACAAATTGCCAGAAACTCACTCTTTCGGCCTAATGCCAATTTAAACCCAATCGGCTTGCCACCAGATAACTCACGTAGTTTCTGAATAAACTCAAGCATTTCCAGCGGCGTGTTAAAAGCATTATGGGTAGGCGGTGAAATAACGTCTTCGCCAGCAGTCACACCGCGAATATCGGCAATCTCCTGACTGTTTTTATGGGCCGGCAATATGCCTCCATGACCAGGTTTAGCCCCTTGCGATAGCTTTATTTCTATCATTTTAACCGCCGGCAGTTTGGCTTTTTCCTCAAACTGCAACGCATTAAACCGGCCATCTTTGGTGCGACAACCGAAGTAACCGGTACCAATCTGCCACACAATGTCGCCGCCGTTTTCAAGGTGATAAGGGGTGAGCCCACCCTCGCCGGTGTTTTGGTAAAAGCCACCAAGCGCAGCACCTTTATTTAACGACAGGACGGCGTTCTTACTCAGAGCACCAAAGCTCATGGCTGAAATATTCAGAATACTGGCGGCATAGGGTTGTTTACAATCCGGCCCGCCAATCATTACCCGGGGATCATCATCGAGTTCGTCAACACTTAATGCAGAAAGCGAATGGCCAATCCATTCGTAGCCTGATTTGTAGGTATCAATCTGAGTGCCAAACGGCACGCTGTCCATACTGCCCTTAGCACGCTGATACACTATAGAGCGAAACATCCGGCTTATTGGACGACCACTGGTTTCGGTTTCCAGCAGGTATTGCTGAAAGAAAGGTCGGAAATCCTCTATTATCCAGCGCATACGGCCAATCAGAGGGAAATTGACTAATAAGGAATGCTTGTGCTGTCTTGCGTCGTAAAGAGCCACGCCTAACAAGCCACCACTTACTACTATTAACCACCATAACACCGGCAGCCAGAGGCTTAGCACAATACTGATAACCAACGCCGCAATCAGGTAGGTAAAAATTAACTGTCGCACATCAACTCCTTGATTATGTTGATTTAGCCGGTTCTATATGAATGATTACATCATACAGATCAAACGCTTCTTTGAGGCGGTCCTCGAACGCATGAGACAGGGCATGCGCCGCAGTAAGGGAGAGTTGTGGATCTATCCGCAGTGTAAGATCGCAAATCACCTGTTCACCCATCGCCCGACTGCGAATATCAGTCACTTGTTCAATCGGTTTAAATTCGCTGACAATGGCATCGAGCTGAGCTGGCGTAAACAGCTCCTCTGTGACGTCAGCGTCTACGAGTACCGGTAATGCCTGCTGAAACAGCTCCCAGGCCAGTTTGCCAACAAACACTGCAACCAATAAGCAAAACATTGTATCCAGCCAGTAATAGCCAAGTGCAGCGAGTTGCCAGCCAACCAGCACGGCTATGGAGGTCAGCACATCACTGAAAGTATGTTTGGCATCAGCGGTAAGCAGTTTGGAGCGCAATTTTTTAGCCTGTGCCCCTTCCCACTGGCTAAGGATAAAATTAACCACTATGGCCAGAACAAGTATCGCCAGCCCGGCATAGCTTTGCTGTACTACCTGACCGTGATTTTCGATAGCGTAGGTTACTAATTCGAAAGCCACCACACTGAGCAGCACCGCTAAAATAAAGATAGCCAGGTATTCGAACTTCTGATGACCATAGGGATGGGAATGATCAGGTGGCTTGTGACTGATGCGCATGGCCACCACCGCGATGATATTATTTGTTAAATCCGTAAGGGAATGTAATGCATCGGCCAGGATCACCGAAGACTGGGTAATCATACCGATGACCAGTTTTACCAGGCACAATAACAGGTTTACCGCTCCTTCAATGATGAGTACGCGGGTGATGGCACGGTTTTTTGACGTTTCCTTACTTACTACCGACAACTAATTATTACCTTATTGGGTCAAGTGAATTTACAGCACGAATCATACAGTTAAACGCAATAAAAGCGCAAAAGTCGGTTAAAAACACGTCAAATATTTGACTTTTGTAGCATTGCGTGCTCAATTAATCACCTGTAACATCGACCATTGAAATCGGTAAGTTTACGATTCTTAAAATCATAATAATCCATAAATATAAATTCTGGCATTAAATCAGCCGGATAAAATAATAAGTGCGCAAAAAATGGAAAAATTAGAAACCGTAAAACGATTAGTTCGTCAGAACAATTACAGAGACAACGACATTACCTATAGGCAATGCCAGGAGCTCGGCGTTACCGTTAATCGTGTTGGTCTGGAAATTTTCGCCCGAAAGCTGCGAGCAATGGACAGAGCAGACGAAATCAACGCACACAAAGAGCAGTCTATGGCAGCTCAGGCTGAACAAAACGGCATGCCTTCCACAGGGCTGTCTTTTGAGAAGTCCTCCTATGTACCCGGCACGTTTGAGCAAAATTACTCATCGTCTACTCAGTACTCAAACGTTACGCCGTTAAATAAGGCGGAAGTTCACCGCAAGCCCTTGCCGAATGACCCGACGGAACGTAAACGTGAAATTACCTTTGAACTGGGTACCATCAAGGTGCGTGAATACGAATTGCTGCAAGAGCTGAATATTCTTGAACACAGCGAGAGAATGGCCGAAGCTCACTAAAACTGAACTTCGGTCTGCTTATTTCAGCCCGGCTAATAAGTTTGTACCGCTCGTTTAATCGAATATTGGCCTCACAGCGCTGCTGTTTAACTAAGACATTGGTATACCGGCCTGGTTTGCGCCATGTTTTATGCATAACTAACTTTGCCACTCATTGAACTATCGTGATAATTTATAGGAAACCAGTAATTCGATAGCTTTTAATGGAATATATATTTTTACTCTTCGCTTTTGTATGTGGCCTGGGCGTAAAACTTGTAGGCATCCCACCACTGGTTGGTTATCTGGTTGCCGGATTTCTGCTTAACGCATTTGGCTTTTCAGCCACTCCTGCTATTACTACATTTGCCAATCTGGGCATTACCATAATGCTGTTTACGATTGGCCTTAAACTAAATTTAAAAGATTTATCCAAACGGGAAGTCTGGGCCGGAAGTATTGCTCATACGCTGTTGTGGGTGGTTGTGATAACTGCGTTTCTGATAGCTGCCGGCGCGGTTTTGAGTGCATTAACTGGCCAGATGGACTGGCAATCTGCTGCCCTGATTGCTTTTGCCCTGTCGTTCAGCAGTACAGTGTGCGTAGTAAAAGTACTCGAAGAAGCCGGTGAATCAAAAACCCGCCATGGCAAGCTGGCCATTGGTGTGCTGGTTATGCAGGATATCTTTGCGGTAGTTTTTCTGGTTGTTGCAACCGGTAAAATTCCCAGTCTGTGGGCGCCGCTCTTATTGCTTATTATTCCATTAATGCCTGTTTTAAAGCGCGTGCTCAATCAGTCCGGGCACGGTGAGTTGCTGCCTCTTACCGGATTTATATTCGCCCTTGGCGGTTATCATTTATTTGAACTGGTCAATATCAAAGGCGATCTCGGCGCGCTTATTTTTGGGTTATTATTTGCTCCCCATCCGAAAGCGTCGGAAATGGCGAAGTCTTTGCTGGCATTTAAAGATCTTTTCCTGATTGGCTTTTTCTTATCCATCGGGTTAACTGCCCTGCCGGATATGAATATGTTATTGATGTCAGGTCTGCTGGTGCTGATCCTTCCGATTAAATTTATGCTGTTCTTCTGGCTGTTTACCCGCCTGCAACTGCGCGGCCGTACTGCCTACCTCGGCGGTTTGGTGCTGTCTAACTACAGTGAATTTGGGCTTATTGTGGGGGCGTTGGCGGTGAGCCTGGGCATGCTGGGGGAAAAATGGCTGGTGGTACTGGCAGTAACTACCTCAATTTCGTTTATTTTTACCAGTATTGTGTACCGCTATTCTCACAGTATTTATCAGCGCATAAAAGAGCCGGTTAAGAAGCTGGAAAGTCCGGTTCGCCTTAAAGAGGATATCTATCCCGAAATCACCCGGGCTAAAATACTTGTGGTTGGCCTTGGTAGGGTTGGAATAGGTGCTTTTACGTCGTTAAATAAGATTGCAGATTCCCGTGTATGGGGAATGGATGCCGACCGCGCAAAAATCCAGCGGATGCGCAGAGACGGCATGAATGTGATCAATGGTGACGGTGAAGACGTTGACCTGTGGGAAAACCTGGATATCCGCCATGTTCAGCTGGTTCTGCTGGCCCTGCCGTCTATCGAGGATGCCATCAATATTACCAAACAGCTTAAAAACGCTGGGTACAGCGGTAAGATAGCGGCAATTGCCCGTTACGAGGATGAAGTATCTGCCCTGGCCGATAACGGTGTGGATAAAGTGTTTAACTTCTTTACCGAGGCCGGCCTGGGTTTTGCTGAGGAAAGCTTGTCTTTGGTTGAGTAATCAGGGTGTTACGCCAAATACTAACAAAGGACAAACCGATAATCGTTATCATTTGTATGTGACTGTTTTTTATAGAAAAACTTGATATGTCGTACAATACCGCCTACACTTAAGCCATTAAACGCTCAGGAATCAGATTATGCAAGGCGATAAATCGGTAATTGCCATACTAAACGAAGTGTTAACCAGTGAGTTGACCTCGATCAATCAATACTTCCTTCATGCCCGAATGTTCAAAAACTGGGGCCTGGAAGAGCTCAACGACAAAGACTACAAAAAATCGATTAAAGACATGAAACAAGCCGATGAACTCATCGAGCGCATTTTGTTTCTCGAAGGTCTGCCTAATCTTCAGGCGCTGGGTAAGTTGTATATCGGTGAGCACACCGAAGAGATGCTTCAGTGCGATAAAAAGTTTCAGGAAGAGCAACTTCCCCTGCTCCGCAAAGCAATCGCTCTGTGTGAAGAAAAGCAGGATTATGTGAGTCGCGATATTCTTGAATCACTACTCGAATACGAAGAAGAACATTTAGACTGGCTCGAAACTCAGGAATACCAGATTGAAAACATGGGTATCGAGAACTATCTGCAAGCACAAGTAATGGGAGACGACTAATGCAGGGTAATCAAAAAGTCCTTGAGGGCCTCAACGAACTGCTCTCATACGAGCTCGCGGCGATGGATCAGTACTTCATTCATGCACAAATGTACCTCGATTGGGGTTTCAATAAATTGTATGAGCGCATTAATCACGAATTCGACGATGAGAAAGGCCATGCCACCAAGCTTATCGATCGTATGCTGATGCTCGAGTACGCCCCGGATATGACTCAGCGTACAGGCTTTAAAGTGGGTAAAGACGTACCTGAAATGCTCGAGAGTGATTTGCGTGTAGAGTATGAAGTCGGTGCTAAATTGAAAGAAGTAATCGCTGTCTGCGAAGAGGCCCAGGATTACGTTACGCGTGACTTTTTAGTCGAACTGCTCGACGACACTGAAGTAGACCACGCGCACTGGCTTGAACAACAGCTCAAGCTAATTAAAATCCTCGGCTTACCTAATTATCTGCAGTCACAGATGTAAGCTACATCTGTGTGGTAAAAAATACCCAAACCGGCTCCGGCCGGTTTTTTATTTTGATTACCATTTGCCATTGCATGGTGGGTTCTGAACAAGCTCCCAACATAAACCACCCCTGCCACTGCCGGTTATTTTCTGGCTCCAGTGGTACCGGAATTTTACCCATAAACATATTTACGCCTTCGATATAGGCTGAGTTTATTTGTAGTCCCTCAGGCAATGTAAGGGTTAGCGGAATTTGTTCTTCGATTGTCGGCAACCGGTCCATCACCACCGTTAATGTGCCCTCTGCTAGTTCAATTTCGCAAGAATTTCCAGCCAGCCAACATGACGTTTTATTATCAGGTTTATAGTTATTATTCTCGCTGAGAATATTCACCGTTCCAACCACTACAGCAGTTAGCAGAATTACCGAAAAAACAATGACATGTTTAACCTTGTGTAACCGCTCAAATGTTAATTTTTTGATCATTAATATCACTATTATGTAAATGTCAGTTTTTCTTTATTGACTAGGATCAAGCGCTCCTAGTTTATGGTATCTTTTTATTATTAAAAACTTTATTATCCGCGGTACCAACTGGCCTGTAGACAATAAACCATAAACTATAGGCTTCAGGGGATGTCCGCAACCTCACCTGAAATACGTTAGTATCACGGTTGGAAACCCTTTTTTAAAAGAAGTGGAAGATTCATTACAATGAGTGAAATAAGCCAAGCACAGCCAGATTACAACTATAAAGTTGTACGGCAATTTACCATTATGACCGTTATTTGGGGTATTGTGGGAATGAGCCTTGGGGTATTTATTGCAGCGCAATTATTTGCCCCGGCCCTGAACTTCGACATTCCATGGTTAACCTATTCTCGCCTACGTCCTTTGCACACCAACGCCGTAATTTTTGCTTTCGGTGGCTGTGCATTGTTCGCAACCTCTTACTACATCGTTCAGCGTACCTGTCAGGTTCGTTTGTTCAGCGACAAGCTCGCCTCCTTTACTTTCTGGGGATGGCAGGCCGTTATCGTTGCAGCAGTTTTGACCCTGCCTTTCGGTTATACAACCAGTAAAGAATACGCAGAGTTAGAATGGCCAATCGATATCCTGATTGCCCTGGTGTGGGTTGCTTACATCATTAACTTCTTTGGAACCCTTGCTATTCGTAAGGTATCGCACATTTATGTAGCGAACTGGTTCCTGGGTGCCTTTATGTTGACGGTTGCGGTGTTACATATTGGTAATAGTATGGCGCTTCCTGTTTCATTCATGAAATCCTATTCAATGTATGCTGGTGCCGTAGATGCCATGATGCAATGGTGGTACGGTCACAACGCGGTAGGTTTCTTCCTGACTGCGGGCTTCTTAGGCATGATGTACTACTTCGTACCTAAGCAGGCCGGACGTCCGGTTTACTCGTACCGTTTATCAGTGGTTCACTTCTGGGCCCTGATTTCACTGTACATCTGGGCGGGTCCTCACCACTTACATTACACTGCCCTGCCTGACTGGACTCAGTCTTTAGGTATGGTGATGTCGGTGATCCTGTTCGTACCGTCCTGGGGTGGTATGATCAACGGTATCATGACGCTGTCTGGCGCATGGCATAAACTACGCACCGACCCTGTTCTTCGTTTCCTGATTGTTTCTCTGTCTTTCTACGGTATGTCTACCTTCGAAGGCCCGATGATGGCAATCAAAACCGTCAATGCACTGTCACACTACACTGACTGGACCGTAGGTCACGTACACTCTGGTGCACTGGGCTGGGTTGCCATGGTATCAATTGGTTCAATCTACCACCTGATCCCGCACCTGTTCGGTCAAAAAGCAATGTACTCAACCAAACTGGTTAACGTTCACTTCTGGTTCGCTACCATTGGTGTGGTGCTGTACATCGTAGCAATGTGGATGTCTGGTGTTCTGCAAGGTCTGATGTGGCGTGCAGTTAACGC
>Ga0213831_1000199_pt1 | contig 68060 bp, 56 predicted proteins | sample SWATP12_FD_163421 | JGI IMG/M metagenome (GOLD analysis project Ga0213831, IMG submission 163421) | Coastal seawater microbial communities from Marineland, Florida, United States - SWA TP1 #2 | ecosystem: Environmental > Aquatic > Marine > Coastal | place: USA: Florida | collected 2016-08-06 | reverse complement strand
CCATCCCGAACTCAGAAGTGAAACGCGATTGCGCCGATGGTAGTGTGGGGCTTCCCCATGTGAGAGTAGGGCATCGCCAAGCACCTAATATGAAAGAAGGGTCATCCTAACGGATGACCCTTTTTTTATGCCTGCGTGTTAGCACACGCTAGGCCTCAGATGGGGAACCCATGTGACAAAAGCGCGCAGCGCGTTGAACGCCGGAGGGACGACGGCGGCCCCGAAGGGCTTAGCCCTGAGTGGGTGAGGGCGTAGCCCGAATACTGTAGGGCATCTCTAAAGCAATCGCGCTGCTTATGGGGTAAGCATTCGTCATAGCCTAAACGGCATAAGAGCCTAACTACGAAATGTAATCCAGGGTCATTCAGTCGAGTGGCCCTTTTTCATGCCTGCGTTTTGAATCGCGTCAGGCCTCGAAGTGCTTGATTCGGAGCAGGTAGCGGCAGCTCGGATAATCTTGCGAAGGGCTAAGTCGGTCGTGTTGTTCTTGAGGTGGATATCCGCTACCCATAAAGGCTGTTCTGCCCTCTAAATCTGATCAATAAATGAAGTTACTTGTGACTACTGGGGTGTACAGAGTGTCTGTGTAGAAGTGGATAACTCATGCCATATAAGTGCTACTTCTTGTCAGTTGAGGCTATGGCGGAGTAGTTTGGTATGGTGGGAGTAGCTTCTATATAAGATAGGCTGGCTTGAGGTAGAGAAGGGTGGATGTGGATAAATTGGGATTATTTATCCACATCCTTGCTGGGCTGTCAGTTAAACTGGGTAACCAGGCTGTTCAGATTCACACTGACTTCTGATAGATCTTTGGCGCAGCGCTGGTTGTTTTGAGCTTCCGTAGAAGACTGTTTAGCTTGATCGGAAGTCGCGATTAGTTGATTCAGTATATCTCCGGTTACTGCTGATTGCTCTTCAGTGGCTGAAGCGATCATTGAGCTCATATCGTTAATTTCGCTAATAGAGTTGCGGATCTGATCGATCGATTGTTGTGCTTCTGTTGCGAGATCTACAGCTTTATAAGCAGAGAACTTTTGATGTTGCATCTTTTCAACAGCGTGTCCCGTAGCCTTGTTGAGGCGTTCGATAATAACTTTAATTTGCTCTGTAGATTTGGCAGTGTTTGAAGCGAGATTTCGTACTTCATCTGCTACTACCGCAAAACCTCTTCCTGCTTCGCCTGCACGTGCGGCTTCAATTGCTGCGTTCAGAGCTAATAGATTGGTCTGCTCTGCAAAGGCTTCAATGACTTTCAATACTTCTTCGATAGCTTGCGAGTCAGTTTTCAGCGAGTTTAGTGCTTCGGTGGTTTCTTCTACGTCGCTTGCAAGAGTTTTGATATTGTCACTAGTCACCTGTACTTGGTCGTAGCCGCTGCTGACCAGTGCCTGGGCTTGCTCGGTTGCGTGGTTGGTTTTAGCTGCATTACCGGCAACCTCAAGATAGGAATTGCTGAGTTCCGTCATCTGATTGGAAGCGCTTTCAGTCGAGCTCTGCTGGATGGTGACTATGCCTTCCAGATTAAGTGCGCCGCGAACGACTTCATCCTGTAGTTGGTTTAGTCGTGTGGTTTCAGATTTTATTCTCGATAACAGCATGCTGAAGTAGTCTTGCAGTGACACGATCGACTGGTTAAGCGATTGTACTTCTGCGATTTTGCTCTTTTCGGTCAACTCATTTTCCAGCTCGCCATTGGCAAGGCAGGCAATATATTCGCTCGTGTTGATAAGAATGCGTGAGAGGCGGTGCTTCAGTGCTGCCATTGAAAGTCCGGTGATGATTATCAATGCAATTGAAGCGGTCAGGAGAATGTAAACATCTCTGGTTATATTCATATATGTCTGATCGATAACACCAGCAATTGAGGCGACCTCTTGATTGAGGTGCTCGAGCTGTTTAGCGACTCCGATTTCGGTATCAATCTTCTGCTGGTTGAACTTCGCTGCGTTTTCCAGTTCTTTTGGGTATCTTCTAGTTAGTGAGCTGAGCTCTCCTCTAATCTCATCGCCCAGCTCTTCTTTCTGTGATTCCTCTTCGTCCTGTTCCCAGCCCATCATTGCAGATAGGTCGTCGGAGGTGTCTTCTTCTTCCCTATAGACACCTAGGGGCGTCAGTTTCGAGATCGCCTGCGCGATTGTCTGCATTTCGATGTTGATCTGAATAATGTTATCGAGTAGTTGCGGGTTCTTACTGCTGAAATATGCCTGACGTTGGTGAGCAATTTGTAGCAGTTGGCCTGCAAGTTGTTCGCTGTTATCTAGGTATTTTGCGCGCAGTTGATTGTCTGCCGATTGGGCTTTCGCAACGTAGCTAATCAGGGATTGAATCGCTGCTGCAAGGTTTCGCTCGTTGTTGATCAGCAGTGCTTCGGGATTGTTTAATTTGCCGGCTGCTCGCAGCTTTGAAATCGCCGTACTTTCAAGCTCGATAAGAGTCGCTGACGCCTGGTTGCGAGCATCTACCGGTAGCAGTGTCTCTGCTTCTGTTTTTAGTCGTATCTCTTCAATGTTCCCGCTTATCTGGGTGAGCAAGCTGGCGTCGCCGCTCATCAGGTAATCGCGGATTGGGATCTGAATTTTCTGTGTGATGGCATCCTTGTAGGTTTGGTAGCCGTTACTTGTTTGAAATGCACCATCTAGTCGATCGAGCGACCAAATTACAGAAATACACAGCATGGCGGTAATTGCGAGCAGTGATGCTGTTGCAATACGGGTAAGCATGAGGATTCGCATGTCGGGGGTCTCAACCTGTTTACTACTGGCTATTCTGCGCCTTAAATTTGGCAAATTTGTGACGCAAGAGGCCTGCCTTAAAGTTGGCTGAACATTAAATGACGAAAATGTTACCGGCCGATTACATTTCGCTGGGTTTTTTTGAATGCCCATTCTCAATGTGGTGAATGGACAGATAAAAACTGATCGTATAGAATACAGCCGGTTTACCTGAAGTTAGCCAACAGGTAGCTAAAATACATAGATTCCAAAAAGCGAGGTAAAATCTGATTTTACCTCGCTTTTTTGCACGTATCGTATTCATCGTCTAGTTTGCAGCGCGCGCGCGGGGGAGGTTCAATTGTCGAGACCAGCCATTCTGGCCCTTGAAGATGGTAGTTTATTCAAGGGCGTGGCCATCGGCGCAGACGGTCAGTCCTCAGGTGAGGTGGTATTTAACACCTCTATGACCGGTTACCAGGAGATCCTGACGGATCCATCATATTGTCGCCAGATCGTAACGCTAACATACCCGCATATCGGGAATGTCGGTGTTAACCAGGAAGATGAAGAATCATCTGATACCTGGGTTTCGGGTTTGGTTATTCGTGACTTACCGCTTCTGGCAAGCAACTTCCGTTGCGAGAAAACGCTGGAAGAATATCTTAAAGAAAAGAATATCGTCGGCATTGCTGATATCGATACTCGTCGCCTGACTCGCATCCTGCGGGAAAAAGGTTCTTTGAACGGTTGTATCGTAGCAGGTGGCGACATCAATGAAGACGCGGCGTTAGAAGCAGCGCGCAGCTTCCCTGGTCTCAAAGGAATGGATCTGGCTAAAGAAGTCACCGTGACTGAAAAGTACGAGTGGCGCTCCAGCACCTGGGAACTGGGCAAAGGCCACGTCGAGAAATCTGATGATGAACTTCCACACCATGTAGTCGCTTATGATTTTGGTGTGAAGCGCAATATCCTACGTATGTTGGTTGAGCGTGGTTGCCGTTTGACGGTTGTGCCTGCTCAGACTCCAGCTGCGGAAGTACTGGCGATGAATCCAGATGGTGTATTCCTGTCGAATGGTCCAGGCGACCCCGAGCCATGTGACTATGCAATCGAGGCGATCAAAGCGATCTGCGAGACTGACCTTCCGGTATTCGGTATCTGTCTGGGACATCAGCTGCTGGCGCTGGCATCCGGCGCTAAAACTGTGAAGATGAAGTTCGGTCATCATGGTGCTAACCACCCGGTACAGGATCTCGACGGTAAGCAGGTGATGATTACCAGTCAGAACCACGGTTTTGCGGTGGATGAAGATAACCTGCCAGGCAACATTCGAGCGACCCACAAGTCTCTGTTTGATGGTTCCCTGCAGGGTATTGAGCGCACTGACCGTTCTGCCTTCAGTTTCCAGGGTCACCCTGAAGCAAGCCCGGGTCCACGTGATGTAGCGCCGCTGTTCGATCGCTTTATTTCTGAGATCGAAAAGCACAAGAACGCGTAACGACGACGAACACGATACTTAGTAACTGATACGACTGGTTAATACTGATGCCAAAACGTACGGATATAGAAAGCATTCTTATTCTAGGTGCTGGCCCGATCATCATCGGCCAGGCCTGTGAGTTTGACTACTCTGGCGCTCAGGCTTGTAAAGCACTGCGTGAAGAGGGTTACCGCGTAATCCTGGTCAACTCCAACCCTGCGACAATTATGACTGACCCGGCGATGGCTGATGCAACTTACATCGAGCCTATCACCTGGCAGACGGTTGAAAAAATTATCGAAAAAGAGCGTCCGGATGCTGTGCTGCCAACTATGGGTGGCCAGACTGCACTGAACTGTGCGCTGGATCTGGAGCGCGAAGGCGTACTTGAAAAGTACGGTGTCGAGATGATCGGTGCGAATGCCGATACAATCGATAAAGCGGAAGACCGTGATCGCTTCGATAAGGCGATGAAGAAAATCGGTCTTGAATGTCCGCGCGCGTCTATCGCTCATAGTATGGAAGAAGCACTTCAGGTGCTGGATTCTGTTGGCTTCCCTGCGATCATCCGTCCGTCTTTCACCATGGGTGGTTCTGGTGGTGGTATCGCCTACAACCGTGAAGAGTTCGTAGAGATCTGTGAGCGTGGTTTGGATCTTTCTCCAACCAATGAGCTGCTGATCGACGAATCTCTGATCGGTTGGAAAGAGTATGAGATGGAAGTTGTTCGTGACAAGAATGACAACTGCATCATCATCTGCTCGATTGAGAACTTCGATGCGATGGGTGTCCACACCGGTGACTCCATCACTGTAGCGCCAGCTCAGACACTGACTGATAAAGAATATCAGATCATGCGTGATGCCTCTCTGGCAGTACTGCGTGAGATCGGTGTTGAAACAGGCGGTTCAAACGTACAGTTCGGTGTGAACCCGGAAGATGGCCGCATGGTTGTTATCGAGATGAACCCGCGCGTTAGCCGTTCATCTGCTTTGGCTTCTAAGGCAACTGGTTTCCCTATTGCAAAAGTGGCAGCGAAACTGGCAGTTGGTTACACCCTGGATGAGTTGCAGAACGATATCACCGGTGGTCGCACGCCTGCGTCCTTCGAGCCGGCGATTGACTACGTTGTTACGAAAATCCCTCGCTTTACCTTCGAAAAATTCCCGCAGGCAAATGATCGTCTGACCACTCAGATGAAGTCTGTTGGTGAGGTTATGGCGATTGGTCGTACTCAGCAGGAATCTCTGCAGAAAGCACTGCGCGGTCTGGAAGTCGGTGCGACAGGTCTGGACCCAATTATCGATATCACCAGTGAAGATGCTCGCGATACGATTGTTCACGAACTTAAGCAGCCAGGCGCGGAGCGTATCTGGTATGTAGCTGATGCGCTGCGTATGGGAATGTCCGTCGATGAGCTTTATAAGCTATCCGGTATCGACCCTTGGTTCCTGGTTCAGCTGGAAGATCTGATTAAAGACGAACAGCGTGTTTCTGAAACGGCTCTGTCTGAACTGGATAAAGATGCGATCTTCCGTCTGAAGCGTAAAGGCTTCTCCGACGAACGTTTGGCAAAATTGCTGGGTGTGACTGAAAAACAGTTCCGCAAACAGCGTCAGTCTATGGGCGTACGTCCTGTCTACAAGCGTGTAGATACTTGTTCTGCGGAGTTTGCTACCGATACCGCTTATATGTACTCAACCTATGAGGAAGAGTGCGAAGCGAATCCGTCTGATCGCGACAAGATCATGGTCATCGGTGGTGGCCCTAACCGTATCGGTCAGGGCATCGAATTTGACTATTGCTGTGTGCACGCTGCTCTTGCGGCGCGTGAAGACGGTTTCGAAACTATCATGGTTAACTGTAACCCTGAGACGGTTTCAACTGATTACGATACGTCCGATCGTTTGTTCTTTGAACCGATCACGCTTGAAGACGTACTTGAGATCGTTGAAGTAGAAAAGCCGAAGGGCGTTATTGTTCAGTACGGTGGTCAGACTCCGTTGAAACTGGCTGTTGCTCTGGAGCAGGCTGGTGTGCCAATCATCGGTACTTCACCAGAAGCGATTGATCGCGCGGAAGACCGTGAGCAGTTCCAGCAGATGCTGAAACGTCTTGGCCTGAAACAGCCGGAAAACGCGACTGTTCGTTCTCTGGAAGAGGCGATCATCGAAGCTGAAAAGCTCGGTTATCCGTTGGTTGTGCGTCCATCCTATGTATTGGGTGGTCGGGCAATGGAGATCGTTTACAAGGAAGATGAACTGCGTCGCTACATGACAACTGCAGTAAAAGTGTCTAATGACGCGCCAGTACTGCTGGATCACTTCCTGAATGCGGCGGTAGAAGTTGATATCGACGCGGTATCGGATGGTGAAACCGTTGTAATCGGCGCAATCATGCAACATATCGAACAGGCGGGTGTTCACTCTGGTGACTCTGCATGTTCATTCCCTCCGTACAGCCTGGCGAAAGATGTTCAGGATGAGATGCGTGAGATGGTGCGCAAGATGGCACTCGAGCTGGGTGTAGTTGGTCTGATGAATACTCAGCTGGCATACCAGGACGGCGAGATCTACGTGATCGAGGTTAACCCTCGTGCATCTCGTACAGTACCTTTCGTTTCTAAGTGTATCGGTGTTTCCCTGGCGAAAATCGGTGCTCAGGTAATGACTGGCAAGAAGCTGACCGAGCTTGGCTTCACTGAAGAGATTATTCCTAAGCTGTTTAACGTTAAGGAAGCTGTCTTCCCATTCAATAAATTCCCAGGTGTTGACCCTATCCTTTCTCCGGAAATGAAGTCCACCGGTGAAGTGATGGGTGTTGGTGAAACCTTCGGCGAAGCGTTCCTGAAAGCACACCTCGGTGGTGGCGAACAGATGCCAGCAACAGGTAAGGCGTTTATCTCCGTTCGTGACGTTGATAAAGAAGGCGTAATTGCAGTTGCTCGCGATCTGAGTGCGTTGGGTTATGGTCTGACAGCTACTAGCGGTACTGCAGATGCGCTGCGCGCAGCTGGTCTGGAAGTTGAGCTGGTCAACAAAGTGATGGAAGGTCGCCCTAACATTGTTGATATGCTGAAGAACGATGAGATCTCTTACGTCGTGAATACGACTGAAGGTCGCAAGGCTATCGCTGACTCTGCTGAAATTCGCCGTTCTGCTTTGCAGCATAAGGTTGCATACACAACGACTTTGGCTGGCGCTGAAGCGGTGACTGAAGCACTTAAGTATGGTGAGCAGAAAACAGTTCGTAGTCTGCAAGATATCCATGCAGGAGATAAGGCGTGAACAATCGTGTCCCTATGACGGTGGCAGGTGAGAAGGCTCTGCGTGAAGAGCTGGATCGCCTAAAGTCCGTTGATCGTCCACGTGTAATTGCTGATATTGCTGAAGCGCGCGAACATGGTGATCTGAAGGAAAATGCTGAATATCATGCTGCGCGTGAGCAGCAGGGCTTCATTGAGGGTCGGATCCAGGAGCTGGAAGGTAAGCTTTCAAACGCTCAGGTGATTGATGTTGCTGCTATTCCTCACACTGGCAAGGTGATCTTTGGTACTACTCTGACGATTATCAATGTTGATACTGACGATGAAGTTCGTTATCAGATCGTCGGCGATGATGAAGCGGATATCAAAGCGAGCAAGATCTCTGTGAACTCGCCTATCGCACGTGCTCTGATCGGTAAAGAAGAAGGTGATGTTGTTCTGGTTGAGACGCCGGGCGGCACCATTGAGTACGAGATCGATAAGGTCGAACACATCTGATTGTTGTAAACGAAAAAAGGGTGCTCTCAGAGCACCCTTTTTATTTTTCGCTGTCAGTAATCAGATAGGGCGTAGTGGCGGTTAGCCTTAACGCAGCAGATTAGACAGCTTTGGATTTGGTTTCAGGGCTGGACGATAAAGCAGTACAACGTGACCAATTTCCTGGACGATAGTCGCTTCGACAATTTCAGCCAGTTCTTTGATTAGTTGTTTCTTAACGTCGCGATCGCCTACAGCCAGCTTTACCTTGATCAGTTCGTGGTCTTCGAGAGCACGGTCCACTTCAAGTTGGATGTTTTCGGTCAGGCCCTTGCCGGCTACAGTTACGATCGGGTTCAGGTTGTGACCCAAGGTGCGAAAATGCTTCTTTTGATCAGCGGTCAGGCTCATACTAAAATACGGTGCCTCAGTTTTGGATTTAGACAGCGGCCGCATTGCGGGCGCTTCGTTCAGATTAGTTAATTTTACCTGAGTTGCCCGGCGCTGAGTAGCAACTCTAAGAAATACAGGACGACAGTTTATCGTGGCAAGATCAAAAAGCAGTGGTCGTTGGATGAAGGAACATTTTGATGACCGTTACGTCAAACAGTCCAAAGCCGATGGTTATCGCTCGCGTGCCAGCTACAAGCTGCTGGAATTACATGAAAAAGATAAGCTGTTTAAGCCAGGAATGACGGTTGTCGATCTGGGAGCAGCGCCCGGTGGTTGGTCCCAGGTAGCGGCAGAGTTGGTTGGCGACTCTGGTCGAGTAGTCGCCTCAGATATCCTGCCAATGGATCCAATGGCAGGGGTTGAGTTTATTCAGGGCGATTTTACTGAAGAGGAAGTATTGAATAAAATCCTCTCGGTATTGGGAGATGAGCTGTCAGACCTTGTAATATCTGATATGGCCCCCAATATGAGTGGTATGTCCGCAGTCGATCAGCCTGCGGCAATGTATCTCGTCGAATTGGCGCTGGATATGGCGCGCCAGGTTCTGAGGCCTAATGGCGTTTTTCTGGCCAAGGTTTTTCAGGGTGAAGGATTTGACGAGTACATGCGGGATATGAGGCAGAGTTTCAACAAAGTAATCACCCGTAAGCCAGACGCTTCCAGAGCTCGTTCTCGGGAAGTGTATCTGATGGGGGTCGGATTTAAAGGCGTATAATTGGCCTTCCTGGCTTAACTGGTGTAGTTTTTAACCGCATTTATAGTGCTGAGGCATCGATTGAGGGTAGACCTTTGAATGATATGGCAAAGAATCTTGTCTTATGGCTGGTTATTGCAGCAGTCCTGCTGACTGTATTCAATAACTTCAGCGCGGAGACTGATTCACGCAGACTTAACTATTCAGACTTCATTGCTGAAGTTCAGGCAGATCGTGTAACCAAAGTTGTCGTAGATGGTTATATGATTTACGGCCAGCGTGGCAACGGTGAGCGTTTTGAAACCGTGCGTCCTGCATTGCAGGATGAAAAGCTGGTTGATGACCTGATCGAACACAACGTTATCATTGAAGGCAAGCAGCCAGAGCAGCAGAGTATCTGGAGTCAGTTGCTGGTCGCTTCATTCCCGATTCTTGTCATTATAGCGATTTTCATGTTCTTCATGCGCCAAATGCAGGGCGGCGGTGGCGGAAAAGGCCCGATGTCCTTTGGTAAATCCAAAGCGCGCATGATGAGCGAAGACCAGATAAAAACGACCTTTGAAGATGTAGCTGGTTGTGAAGAAGCTAAAGAAGAGGTTAAAGAACTGGTCGATTACCTGCGCGATCCGGGTAAATTCCAGCGTCTGGGTGGCCACATTCCACGCGGCGTGCTGATGTCCGGTAACCCGGGTACTGGTAAGACTTTGCTGGCTAAAGCTATCGCAGGCGAGGCAAAGGTTCCTTTCTTTAGTATCTCAGGTTCTGACTTCGTTGAGATGTTTGTTGGTGTTGGTGCATCTCGTGTTCGCGATATGTTCGAACAGGCGAAGAAGCATGCACCTTGTATTATCTTCATTGATGAAATCGATGCGGTAGGTCGTCATCGTGGTGTTGGTCTCGGTGGTGGTAACGACGAGCGTGAGCAGACGTTGAACCAGTTGCTGGTAGAAATGGATGGCTTCGAAGGTACAGAAGGTATCATCGTTATTGCAGCGACTAACCGCCCAGATGTACTTGACCCTGCACTGTTGCGTCCTGGTCGTTTTGACCGTCAGGTTAACGTTGGCTTGCCGGATATTCGTGGTCGTGAACAGATTCTTAAAGTGCATATGCGGAAGGTTCCGCTAAACGATAACGTTAAGCCTGAACTGATTGCCCGTGGCACACCTGGTTTTTCTGGTGCAGATCTGGCAAACCTAGTAAACGAAGCGGCATTGTTTGCAGCGCGTGACAGTAAGCGCACTGTCGCAATGGAGCAATTTGAAAAGGCAAAAGACAAAATCATGATGGGCGCAGAGCGCAAGTCTATGGTGATGTCTTACAAAGAGCGTCTGAACACTGCCTACCATGAAGCAGGTCACGCTATTGTCGGGCGCCTGATGCCAGATCATGATCCTGTTTATAAGGTTTCTATTATTCCTCGTGGTCGCGCTTTGGGTGTGACAATGTTCCTGCCAGAGGAAGACCGTTACAGTCATAGCCGTCAGTCTATTATTTCCAATATCTGCTCCCTCTATGGCGGTCGTATTGCGGAAGAGATGACGCTTGGTAAAGAAGGGGTTACTACAGGCGCTTCCAATGATATCCAGCGCGCAACTATGTTCGCGCGTAATCTGGTTACTCGCTGGGGGCTGTCGGATGAACTGGGGCCTTTGCTCTATGATGACGAAGATGGCGATCCATTCAGCCGTGGCTACGGCCAGCCGGCTAAGCCTATCTCTGAAGATACTCAGCGTCAGATCGATGCAGAGGTTCGTCGCGTCATTAACGATTGTTACGTTAAAGCAGAGAAGATCCTGGAAGATAACCGGGATATCCTTGAGTCAATGACTCAGGCGCTGATGAAGTACGAGACGATAGATAGTTCCCAGATCGATGAGCTGATGGATCGCAAAGCAGTATCTGATCCTGAAGGGTGGGTTGAGCCTGAAGATCGTGATGGCGACTCCTCTGATAATGGCGAAGAGGTCGATGCAGAGCAGTTGGTTGCTGAGGATGATGCGGATCAGTCAGCGGAACAGGATGATAGCAGACCGGAAGGTGATGTCTCTCCTGATCCAGATGTGCCGGATGCACCAGAGCAGAAGTGATTTTCTGAACTGAAATCTATGCTAATAAAGGCTGGCCGTCTATGGCTGGCCTTTTTGTTATATGAGGCTTAAATGGCGATTCTTAACTGTGCCGGACGAATGCTGGATCTAAATCGGGTTCAGGTGATGGGGATTTTGAATGTTACGCCTGACTCGTTTTCTGACGGTGGGCGGTTATACAGCGCTAATGAGCTCTCACTGGATATGGCGCTTCAGCAGGCTGGCAAGATGGTGGCGGCTGGTGCGACTATCATCGATGTTGGTGGTGAGTCGACCCGTCCAGGGGCTGAGCCGGTGTCAGTTCAGGAAGAGTTGGATCGAGTTATCCCTGTTGTGGAAAAAATAGTCGCAGAGTTGGACGTTGTCATTTCCATTGATACTAGTTCAGCGGAAGTTATTACTGCTGGCGCTGCTGCTGGAGCGGGGTTGATCAATGATGTTCGCGCGCTGCAGCGCGAAGGTGCACTCGAAGCTGCTGCGCGAACTGATCTTCCTATCTGCCTGATGCATATGCAGGGGGAGCCGAAAACGATGCAGCAGCAGCCTGGCTATGATGATGTGGTGGAAGATATTTCAGAATTTCTACGCCAGCGTATAGCAGCGTGTGAGGCGGCCGGTATCTCCTCTGAGCGTTTGATTCTCGACCCAGGTTTCGGATTTGGGAAAACGCTCGAGCATAATTTAACCTTGTTAAATCGGTTGGAGGATATGCATCGTTACGGCCTGCCGCTGCTAGTCGGTACTTCGCGAAAAAGTATGATTGGAAATGTGTTGAACCGTGAGCCAGAGCAGCGGTTAGCGGGAAGTTTGGCAACGGTCGCTCTGGCAGTGTATAAAGGCGCACATATCCTGCGGGTACACGATGTGGCTGAAACGGTCGATGTTGTCAGGATGACGGAAGCGGTTAAGCAAGAAAAGGTTTCGGAGCAATAATAGATGAGCAAGCGTTACTTTGGTACGGACGGGATTCGTGGTCGGGTTGGTGAATACCCAATTACTCCAGACTTTGTGCTTAAGCTTGGCTGGGCCGCTGGTCGTGTGTTTGCACGAGAGGGGCGCAGTAAGATTCTGATCGGTAAAGATACCCGTATTTCCGGTTATATGTTTGAGTCCGCACTGGAAGCCGGATTGTCGGCGGCGGGTGTTGATGTCTTACTAACAGGCCCGATGCCTACGCCGGCGATCGCGTATCTGACTAAGACCTTCCATGCTAATGCCGGAATTGTGATCAGTGCTTCACATAACCCGTTTTATGACAATGGAATAAAGTTCTTCTCGTCACAGGGAACTAAGTTGCCGGATGAGATAGAGCACGCGATTGAAGCTCAGATGGATATTGCGATGACTACTGTGGATTCATCCGAGCTTGGTAAGGCGCGCCGTATTGATGATGCAGCTGGTCGCTACATCGAGTTCTGTAAGGGCACTACCTTTGGCCGGTTAAGTCTGTCCGGTATGAAGATCGCGCTCGATTGCGCTAATGGCGCAACTTATCATGTTGCTCCCCAGGTACTGGAGGAACTTGGTGCTCAAGTCATTGATGTGGCGTCATCACCGGATGGTTTGAATATCAATGAGAAATGCGGTGCAACGGATCCCCAGCGTTTGCAGACTGTTGTTGTCGCGGAAAAGGCAGATCTTGGTATTGCACTGGATGGTGACGGTGACCGGATTATCATGGTCGATCATACTGGCGAAGTTGTTGATGGTGATGAGATTCTCTTTATCATCAGTCAGGAGATGAAACGGCTTGGTCAATTCCGTGGTGGTGTGGTTGGTACGCTGATGAGTAACTTCGGTCTCGAGCAGGCATTACAGCGAGAAGATATTCCGTTTATCCGTGCTAAGGTTGGCGATCGCTATGTGATGGAGCAGTTAAGCAAGAATGATTGGTTTATTGGCGGCGAAAATTCTGGCCATGTCGTTTGTCGCCATCTGACTTCTACCGGGGATGGAACCGTCGCTGCGCTTCAGGTGCTGATGGCTATGGTGGATACTGGTAAGTCGTTGGCCGAACTTAAGGCCGGAATGAACAAGTTGCCTCAAAAGATGATCAATGTACGGGTTCAACAAAAAGTTGCTCTCGAAGAGGTTGATGAGATTGGCAAGGCAGTCGCCGCCGTTGAAGAAAAACTAGCTGATACAGGTCGTGTATTGCTGCGTCCGTCTGGCACCGAACCCGTGGTACGAGTGATGGTTGAAGGTGAAGATGAGCAGCAGGTTGAAGTGCTTTGTAGTGAGCTTGCGGGCGATGTTGAAAAAGCAATTGAGTCGCTTGTACTTTCAAAATAACTCAGTTACTATTTGCGCCTCTTTTGGCAGGGGGTCTTAATGCGTAAGTCTATTGTTGCAGGCAACTGGAAAATGAACGGCAATCAGGAGTCCATTCGTGGCTTGTTGTCGGGATTGGTTGAGAACTGCAAAAAAGATGAGCGTGTTGATATTGTTGTATGTCCTCCTGCGCTTTACCTGCAACAGGTCTCTGAATCTGTAGCGGGTTCTGCTGTTCGTGTTGGCGCTCAGAATGTTAGCCAGTTCGAATCCGGAGCTTACACCGGCGAAGTGGCCTTGCAGATGTTGAAAGAGTTTTCCTGTGAATACGTTATTCTGGGTCACTCTGAGCGTCGAGCTATTTTCGGCGAGATTGATCAGCAGGTTGCTGAGAAGTTCGTGGCAGCAGTAGAGCAAGGTGTAAAGCCGATCTTATGTGTTGGCGAAACCCTGGAAGAGCGAGAAGCTGGGCGTACATTGAGTGTCGTCGCATCTCAGGTTCAGGCTGTGATTGAGTATGCGGGTATCGAGCGTTTCGCTGATGCTGTCATTGCATATGAGCCGGTCTGGGCGATTGGTACTGGTAAAACGGCTACTCCGGCTCAGGCTCAGGAAGTTCATGCGGCTATTCGGTCGCTGGTTGCTGAGGCTGACAAAAACATAGCCGCTACGTTGCCACTGCTGTACGGCGGTAGCGTTAATGCAGCAAATGCTGCGGAGTTGTTCGCACAGGCAGATATAGATGGTGGCCTGGTTGGTGGAGCTTCTCTGAAGATTGATGAATTTGTAGCGATCTGCAGCGCAGCTGCGGACGTGTAAACAGGCGGTATTAGAGATGGAAAACATTGTTCTGATCGTACACGTACTGCTGGCAGCAGGTATCATTGCACTGGTGCTGATGCAGCAGGGTAAAGGTGCTGAAGCTGGTGCAGCTTTTGGTGGCGGTGCTTCTCAGACTGTTTTCGGTAGCCAGGGTACTGGTAGCCTGTTAGGTAAGATTACAGGCGTGCTGGCCTTTGGTTTGTTTGTAACCAGCTTTGCACTCGCTGTATATGCTAAGAATAAAGCTTCTGAAGTGACGGATGCCGGTATTCCTACGGTAACTGAAATTCAGGATGCGGCAGCTGCAGCTTCTGCAGAAGATTTGCCAGCGCTGAATTCCTCTGAGCCTGCTAAGCCAGCAGATTCGGATATTCCAAGCGCTAACTAAGAGTTTGTTGCCCAAGTGGTGGAATTGGTAGACACGCTATCTTGAGGGGGTAGTGTCCTACGGACGTGCCGGTTCGAGTCCGGCCTTGGGCACCATTGTTGTAAAGTAAACGGGTAGTCTGTATAATGACGCACCTGTTTCTGATGCGGGGTGGAGCAGCCTGGTAGCTCGTCGGGCTCATAACCCGAAGGTCGTCGGTTCAAATCCGGCCCCCGCTACCACCTTATTCTTTGAAGAGGCCCCGTTATGGGGCTTTTTCGTAGTTAATCAACGGTGTTTTGCCGTTTGCAGAGATGGGTCCAGTAGCGACCCATTTTTTGTTTCTGTAAAACGCCAGGAGAGGAACGCCAGTGTCAGCAAAGCTGAGATTGTTGCAGGAATTAATTCAGCCGGGCGTTGAAGCGCTTGGATACAAGCTTTGGGGAATCGAGTATCTGGCTCAGGGTCAGCACAGTACCCTGCGTGTCTATATTGATTCTGAAGACGGCATTAATGTCGACGATTGTGCCAAAGCAAGCCACCAGATTAGTGGTGTGCTGGATGTAGAAGATCCGATTAGCGGGCAGTATAACCTCGAAGTGTCATCTCCGGGGATGGATCGTCCGCTATTTACATTGGAACAGTTCGCTGAATACGCAGGTAATCAGGTGCAACTGCGTCTGCGCGTCCCGTTTGAAGGGCGTCGGAAGTTCAAAGGTTTATTGAATGGAGTGGAAGGCGAGGACGTTTTGGTCATTGTTGATCAGGACGAATACCTGTTGCCAATCGATTATATCGATAAGGCAAATGTCATCCCTCAGTTCTAATTCGGTTTAAAAAGTTTGGCGAGGCAGTGGTATGAATAAAGAGATTCTACTGGTTGCAGAAGCGGTATCGAACGAAAAGGACGTACCAAAAGAGGTTATCTTCGAAGCGATCGAACTGGCGTTGGCAACAGCGACTAAGAAACGTTACGAAGAAGACGCTGACGTTCGTGTCGAAATTGATCGTGCGACAGGTGACTATGAAACTTTCCGTCGCTGGCTGGTAGTCAGCAATGAAGAAGTCCCAGCACTGGGTACTGAACTGACGATGGAAGAAGCTGAAGAGATCAGCAAAGAACTGCAGCCTGGTTCTATCCATGAAGAGCAGATTGAGTCTGTTAAGTTTGGTCGTATCGCTGCCCAGACTGCTAAACAGGTAATCGTACAAAAAGTACGTGAAGCTGAACGCGCTAAAGTTGTTGCTGAATATCAGCACCGTCAGGGCGAGTTGGTGTCAGGTACCGTAAAGAAAGTTACACGTGACAACATTATTGTTGATCTGGGTAACAACGCTGAAGCAGCGCTGCCGCGTGATAACCTGATCGCTCGCGAGACTTTCCGCATGGGTGACCGTGTTCGTGCAATCCTTCAGGAAGTTCGCGCAGAAGGTCGTGGTCCTCAGCTGGTACTGAGCCGTTCTTCAAACGAAATGTTGATCGAACTGTTCCGTATCGAAGTTCCTGAAATCGCTGAAGAAGTGATTGAAATACGTGCCGCGGCCCGCGACACCGGATCTCGCGCGAAAATTGCTGTGAAGACTAACGACGGTCGTATCGACCCTGTTGGTGCTTGTGTTGGTATGCGTGGCGCGCGTGTCCAGGCTGTTTCCAACGAGCTGGGCAATGAGCGTGTCGATATTGTGCTGTGGGATGATAATCCGGCACAGCTGGTGATCAATGCAATGGCACCGGCAGAAGTAGCGTCGATCATTATCGACGAAGAAACCCACTCTATGGATGTGGCAGTCGCAGAAGATGCACTGGCGATGGCGATCGGCCGTAACGGTCAGAACGTTCGTCTGGCAGCTGAGCTGACTGGCTGGGATCTGAATGTGATGACCGAAGACGATGCTGCTGCTAAGCAGGAATCTGAGCTCGGTTCCATTCTGGATGTGTTTAAGAAACACCTCGACGTTGACGATGATGTTGCAGAAGTGCTGGTAGAGGAAGGCTTTACCTCTCTGGAAGAAGTTGCATACGTACCGGCTGAAGAGATGCTGGAGATTGACGGCTTCGACGAGGACATTATTGAAGAACTGCGTTCACGTGCTAAGGATGCGCTTCTGAACCTGGCTATCGCCAGCGAAGAAGAGCTTGATAAAGCTGAACCTGCGGACGATCTGCTGAATATGGACGGTATGGAGCGCCACCTGGCCTATTTGTTGGCGGCGAAAGGTATTGTCACTATGGAAGATCTTGCTGAGCAGGGCGTCGAAGATATCGTAGATATCGAAGAGCTTGACGAAGAAAAAGCTGCTCAGCTGATCATGACAGCCCGCGCTCCATGGTTCGAAGACGCAGAGTAATTTAACGGAAAGAGGAGAACCCAATATGGCAGAAGTAACAGTAAAACAGCTTGCCGATGTGGTTGGTGTTTCCGTTGAGCGTTTGCTTTCGCAGATGCAGGAAGCGGGTATCAATGGTAAAGGTGATGGTTCATCTGTTAGTGAATCTGAGCGTCAGAAGCTGCTGGGCTTCCTGAAGCGCAGTCATGGCGAAAAGTCAGAAGAAGCAGAACCTAAAAAGATTACGCTGAAGCGCAAAACAACCTCTCAGTTGAAGGTTTCCGGTGCTTCCGGTAAGAAGAAAACGATCAACATCGAAGTACGTAAGAAGCGTACTTACGTTAAACGTGGTGCTCAGGAAGACGAGCAGCGTCAGGCTGAAGAAGCTCAGGCTGAACAGTCACGTCAGGATGCTGAACGTCAGCAGAAGGCTGAAGAGAAAGCTAAGCGTGATGCTAAGGCAGTTGAAGCGCGCCGCGAAACTGAAACTAAAGCACGTGCCGCTGCTGAGAAGAAAGATCGTGAGCAGAAAGAAAGTGCTCGCGCGAATGCTTCAGCTCCTACTAAGGAAGATGAAGCGCGTAAAGAGCGTAAGAAACAGCAGCAGCAGCGTCGCGGTGATGACAACAATAACCGTGGCAACAAAGGTCGTGGTAAGAGCTCTGGCGGACGTCGGGACGATGATCGTCGCGGTGGTCGACTGTCCCGCAATGCGCGTGGTCAGCGTAACGCACCTCGTCGTGGTAGCTCTGATAATGAGCATGGCTTTAAAGAGCCGACAGTACAGCAGGTATATGAAGTTTCCATTCCGGAGAGTATCACTGTAGCTGAGCTGGCGAAGAAAATGAACATCAAGGCCGCAGAGGTCATTAAAGTGATGTTCAAGATGGGCGCAATGGCGACCATCAACCAGGTGATCGATCAGGATACAGCGACTCTGGTCGTTGAAGAGATGGGTCATAAGCCGGTACCTCTTCAGGAGAACGCAGTAGAAGAATCTCTGATCGAGAGTGTTACTCAGGCTCAGGGTTCTCAGGAAAATCGTGCGCCAATCGTGACAGTAATGGGTCACGTTGACCACGGTAAAACCTCTCTGCTTGACTACATTCGTCGTACCCGTGTGGCATCCGGCGAGTCTGGTGGTATTACTCAGCACATCGGTGCTTACCACGTAGAGACTGAGAACGGTATGGTTACCTTCCTTGATACTCCGGGACACGCGGCCTTTACCGCCATGCGTGCTCGTGGTGCGAAACTGACCGATATCGTAATTCTGGTTGTTGCCGCAGATGATGGTGTAATGCCACAGACTGAAGAGGCGGTACAGCACGCTAAAGCAGCGGGAGTACCACTGGTTGTTGCCGTCAACAAATGTGATAAAGAAGACGCTGATCCAGATCGTGTTAAGAATGAACTGGCACAGCGCGACGTTATTCCGGAAGACTGGGGTGGTGACGTTCAGTTTGTAAATGTATCTGCAAAAGCGGGTACAGGCATCGATGAACTGCTTGAATCAGTACTGCTGCAGGCCGAGGTACTGGAACTGACTGCCGCACCAGAAGCAGCTGCTCAGGGTGTTGTTGTCGAGTCACGTGTCGATAAAGGCCGCGGTTCTGTTTCTACTGTTCTGGTCCAGAACGGTACGCTGCGTAAGGGCGATATCGTACTGGCAGGTCTGCACTACGGCCGCGTACGTGCGATGACCGATGAAAACGGCAAGCAGGTAACCGAAGCGGGCCCAGCTATCCCAGTAGAAATTCTGGGTCTGGACGGTACGCCTGATGCTGGTGATGAATTCACTATGGTGTCCAACGAGAAGAAAGCGCGTGAAGTTGCGCTCTTCCGTCAGGGTAAATACCGTGAAGTTAAGCTGGCTCGTCAGCAGGCTTCTAAGCTGGAAAATCTGTTTGCGAACATGCAGGCGGGTGACGTTAAGTCTCTCAACATCGTACTGAAGACCGATGTCCGTGGTTCTCTGGAAGCGCTGACATCTGCCCTGCAGGATCTGTCTACCGATGAAGTTAAGGTAAACATTGTATCCGGTGGTGTCGGCGGTATCGCTGAGACCGACGCTAACCTGGCACTGGCTTCAAGCGCTCTGATGGTTGGCTTCAACGTACGTGCTGATGCTCAGGCTAAAGCGGTTGTTGAACGCGAAGGTATCGAGCTGCGTTACTACAGCGTTATCTACGATATCATCGATGACGTCAAGCAGGCGATGACAGGTCTGTTGTCACCAGAGTATCGCGAAGAGATCGTTGGTATTGCCGAAGTACGTGACGTATTCCGCTCGCCGAAGCTGGGTCTGGTTGCGGGTTGTATGGTTACCGAAGGTACTGTATTCCGTAACAAGCGTATCCGTGTACTGCGTGATAACGTTGTTATCTATGAAGGTGAACTTGAATCCCTGCGTCGCTTTAAAGATGTGGTTCAGGAAGTTCGCCAGGGCATGGAGTGTGGTATCGGCGTGAAGAACTACAATGATGTTAAAGTCGGTGACCAGATTGAGGTCTTCGACACAGTTGAAGTTCAGCGGACCCTGTAAGACATGGCACGTGAATTTAGTCGTACCCAACGGGTAGCAGATCAGCTGCAGCGTGAACTCGCTCAGCTGATCCAGTTCCAGGTCAAAGACCCTCGTATGGGAATGGTTACTGTCAGCGCAGTTAAGATCAGTAAAGATCTTAGCTACGCTGATGTTTATGTAACTGTCCTGCCGATCGGTGATCAGGACGAAGCAGAGTGCATTAAAGCATCGGTAGATGTGTTGAATAATGCAGCTGGTTTCCTGCGTCACGAGTTGGCCACTCTTATTAAACTGCGTATTCTGCCGCATCTGCGTTTTCACTATGATGAAAGTGTTGAGCGTGGACGTCGTATCCATAGCCTGATCGAAAAGGCATACCAGCGCGAACAGCAAGATAGCGACAACGAGGAATAACTACTCGTGGGACGTCGTAATAAAGGCCGTAAGGTCGATGGTATTTTGTTGCTCAATAAGCCTGGTGGTGTGACCTCAAACGGTATTCTGCAGCGAATTAAACGCCTGTACGGGGCAGCGAAAGCTGGTCATACAGGCGCCCTTGATCCGCTCGCGACCGGGCTGTTGCCGCTTACATTTGGTGAGGCCACCAAGTTTTCTCAGCATCTACTCGACTCCGATAAGCGCTATCAGACAACCGCTAAGCTGGGTATTCGTACCGATAGCAGCGATGCAGATGGTGAAGTGGTTGAGACAAAAGCGGTGCCAGACTTTACAGAAGCGGATATACAGCTTCTGTTGGATGAGCACTTTACCGGCGAGATTGAACAGGTGCCGTCGATGTATTCGGCGCTCAAGTTTAATGGCCAGCCGCTCTATAAGCTCGCTCGGAAAGGCATCCAGGTCGAAGTTAAGCCGCGTCGTGTGACTATCTTCGATATTCAGATTCTCGCTATTCGTGAAGATGAGATTGATCTGGAAGTGCACTGTTCTAAAGGTACTTACATCCGCTCAATAGTCGAAGATCTTGGCTTGTTGCTTGGTTGTGGTGCTCATGTATCTATGTTGCACAGGTTGGACGCAGGGCCGTATAAAGCGTCAATGATGATTGATGTCGAGAAGCTTGAAGCCATTGCAGAGCTCAATGAGCCGCCTGAAATGATTCAGCACAAACTCGATGCGTTGTTATTGCCAGCCTGGACGGCTCTTGGGGATACGCCAGCGGTTAACCTTTCAGCGAAAGAGGCTGCTTTGATCGGCAACGGCCAGAAAATTGTCTGGACCGGGTCTGAAATGCCCGCGCCTATCGTCCGCCTTTTCAATGGTGAGACCGAGCAATTCCTTGGAATCGCTGAGTTGACTGACGAAAAACGTTTGATCCCAAAGCGGCTGATTGCTAACTAATCTGGTATACTGCCTCGCGGCAATATGCCAACTGTGGCGTTGTACTGAAAATATGCTCGGTGCATCGTTTCTATTAATCCGGCAACTCAACAGGTTGCGTGCATATTAAAACTGGAGTTTAAGCAATGCTGACTGCTGAACAGAAAGCTGAAATCGTAAAAGAATACGCTCGTGGTGAAGGTGATACAGGTTCTCCTGAAGTACAGGTAGCTCTGCTGTCTCACAACATCCAGGGCCTGCAGGACCACTTCAAGGCTCACAAACATGACCACCACTCTCGTCGTGGTCTGATCCGCATGGTTAACCAGCGTCGTAAGCTGCTGGACTACCTGAAGAAGAAAGACGCTACTCGCTACGTCGAGCTGATCAAGCGTCTGGGTCTGCGTCGCTAATTCAGCTGATGTGCTCCGGGGCCATACATTGTATGGCCCCAACTATTTTTGCGGTCTGAGAACCGCAAACGTACAGCTCAAGAAATGGTATCCGGCACCAGCCCGTACTCAATTGCGTTTATGTTGATGACAGAATGCAACTGAGTACTGGCTTATAAAGTGGTCAAAGGTATCCGTTGTTCTTCGAGCTGTTTTAATTTTTGCTTGAGAAGGATATTACTGTGCAAGCTATCACTAAAACTTTTGAGTTCGGTGGCCAGCAGGTAACGCTGGAAACCGGTCGCGTAGCGCGTCAGGCAACTGGTGCTGTGCTGGTAACTATGGGCGGCAATCAGGTACTTTGTACTGTGGTTGGTGCTAAAGACACTAAAGAAGGACAGGACTGGTTCCCACTGTCTGTTCACTACCAGGAAAAATACTACGCTGTTGGTAAAATCCCAGGTGGTTTCTTTAAGCGTGAAGCGCGTCCATCTGAAAAAGAAACTCTGACTTCCCGTTTGATCGACCGTCCAATTCGTCCGCTGTTCCCGAAAGGTTTCATGAACGAAGTACAGGTTGTTTGTACTGTTGTTTCTGCTGATAAAGTGAACGATCCAGATATCGCTGCGATGATCGGTACTTCAGCTGCGCTGGCTGTGTCCGGTATCCCTTTCCAGGGTCCGATCGGTGCTGCTCGTGTAGGTTTCAATGAAGACGAAGGCTACCTGCTGAACCCGACTTTTGAAGCGCTGGAAAGCTCTGAGCTGGACATGGTCGTAGCAGGTACTTCCGATGCAGTACTGATGGTTGAGTCCGAAGCTCAGGAACTGACCGAAGATGAAATGCTGGGTGCTGTGCTCTTCGCACACCAGGAAATGCAGGTTGTTATTAACGCTGTTAACGAACTGGCTGCTGAAGCTGGTAAAGAGCAGTGGGAATGGGCGCCGGAAGCTAAGAACGAAGCGCTGATCGAAGCTGTTCGTGCTATCGCCGGTGATGACATCGTTGCTGCCTACCAGATCGCTAACAAAATGGAGCGTTATGCTGCAGTTGGCGAAGCTCGCAATAAAGCTGTTGAAGCTCTGGCGGGTGACGAAGAAGGTAAAGCTGACGCTAAAGAAGTTGCTGCGGTATTTGGCTCACTGGAAAAAGACGTTGTACGTGGCCGTATCCTTGACGGTTCCCCACGTATCGATGGTCGTGACAACAAGACTGTACGTCCAATTCACGTTGAGATCGATCAGCTGAAAGGCACTCACGGTTCTGCTTTGTTTACCCGTGGTGAAACTCAGGCGATCGCTACCTGTACTCTGGGTACTGCACGCGACGCGCAGATCATCGATGCACTGGAAGGTGAGCGCAAAGATCCGTTCATGCTGCACTACAACTTCCCTCCATACTCTGTTGGTGAATGTGGTCGTATGGGTGGTGCTGGTCGTCGTGAGATCGGTCACGGTCGTCTGGCTCGCCGCGGTGTTGCAGCTGTTCTGCCAACACAGGAAGAGTTCCCTTACACTATCCGTATCGTTTCTGAGATCACTGAATCTAACGGTTCCAGCTCTATGGCATCTGTTTGTGGTGCGTCTCTGTCCATGATGGACGCAGGTGTTCCACTGAAGGCACCGGTTGCGGGTATCGCAATGGGTCTGGTTAAAGAAGACGAGCGTTTCTCTGTTCTGACCGACATCCTGGGTGACGAAGATCACCTGGGTGACATGGACTTTAAAGTAGCGGGTACCGAAGCGGGTATCACTGCATTGCAGATGGATATCAAGATTACAGGTATCACTGAAGAGATCATGGAGATCGCTCTGGAGCAGGCTTACGAAGCACGTAAGCACATCCTGAAAGAGATGGCGAAGGTTATCGGCTACGCGCGTCCTGAGCTGCCAGACAATGCTCCAGCAATGACTCAGCTGAAGATTAACCCTGAGAAGATCCGTGATCTGATCGGTAAAGGTGGCGCGACTATCCGTGCTCTGACCGAAGAGACTGGTGCTTCTATCGATATCGAAGATGATGGTTCTGTACGCATCTACGCTGAAACTAAAGCAGCAATGAAAGATGCTATTGATCGTGTAACTGCGATCACTGCGGAAGCTGAAGTAGGTAAGATCTACGAAGGTAAGGTTGTACGTATCGAAGACTTCGGTGCTTTCGTTAACATCCTGCCGGGTAAAGATGGCCTGGTTCACATCTCTCAGATCGACAACAAGCGTGTTGAGAAAGTGACCGACTACATCAATATGGATGACATCGTTAAGGTTAAGGTTCTGGACGTAGACCAGCGTGGCCGTATCAAGTTGTCTATGAAAGATCTGATCGAAGACGAAGCTGTTAGCTCCTAAGTTCGTTCTATCTGAAAAACCTGCCTAGATGGCAGGTTTTTTTTTGTCTACTTGTTGGTTCTTATCTAGTTCAGCTAACAGTTCCGGCATCGCCATTGGTTTGTAAAAGTAGTAGCCCTGGCCATACTGACTGCCTTCCGAACGCACTACATCGAGATCCGCTTTCTGTTCTATCCCTTCAGCGACAACTTTCAGCCCCAGTGTATTACCGAGCTGGATGATCGCTCGAAGCACCGATAGCTCATCGCTGTTCTGGCGCCAGCGTGAGATGAATGTGCGATCTGCTTTTAGTACCTGGACCGGGAGGTCGTAGAGATGGCTCAGGGACGAATATCCTGTGCCAAAGTCATCAAGGGCGATCTGACACCCAAGCTGGCGAAGCTGATGGAGTACACGCAGGTTGGCACCAAGATCCTGCATCGTCGTGTCTTCTGTGACTTCCAGAGTCAGGCAGCGGGCATCAAGCTCGCATGCCTGTAGTTGCGCTGTTACGTCATCGACCAGGGTGCCACTGCTGTACATCGCAGGAGATATGTTAACAGTCATGATGAAAGTCGGGCTGATACGTTGCTGGATCAAGGCTAGGTCACGGCAGGCCGTTGCCAGTACCCAACGACCCAGCTTTCGTGACAGGCCATAATGTTCAGCAACGTCGATTACCTTAAGTGGTGGTATAGCGCCGTGTACAGGGTGAAACCAGCGTAACAGGGCTTCAGTGGCAACAATCTCACCGGTGTTCAGTTCAAGAATCGGTTGGTAGTGCAGTTTTAGTTCTGTTTCAGGGCTGTGTTCCAGCAGTAGGTTCAGGTCCTGATAGAGGCGCTTGCGGACCTGAAGTTCATTGTGAAGTTCCATCTCATAAAAGCGATAACAGGTGTCCTGCTGTTCTTTCGCCTGATACATCGCCATATCGGCATTGATCATTAACCGGTGATGGTCATTGGAATCGTCCGGGTAGAGACTGATTCCGATAGCGCAGCCCGGTACGCACTGGCCATCGGATAGCTGAATCGGGTCCAGTAGTTTTTGGCTTACCTGTTCTGCCAGTTGAGCAGCCTGCTCTGCATCCTCGAGCGGGTACTGTAAGATTGCGAACTCATCACCGCCTAGCCGGGCAGCAATGTCGCTGTGGCGTATACTCCTTTGAAGGCGTTCCGCGATGCCTTGTAGTAGCTGGTCGCCGGCATTGTGGCCGAGAGAGTCGTTAATCTCTTTAAATTTGTTCAGGTCGATCAGCATTACTGCAAGCAGGCGTTTCTCGCGGCTAGCCAGGTGAATTAATCGATCCAACTCGGTAATAAAGTGGCTTCGATTGGGGAGGCCGGTCAGGGCGTCATGTAGTGCCTGATGCTGGCTACGTCTGGTTTCACGTATTAGCAGCAACACCAGTAGCGCACCGCTGATCAATATGCCGCTGAGAAAAAAGCTGAGGTTCTTGAAGTTGCTGGCAACGAAATCTATTCGATAAAGCGTATTGCGATCGGAGAAGTTTTCCAGCTGCAGATCCCTGATCGGCTCGCGGTAAGCTGCTAGTTCTGAATAGACCTTGTCGTAATGTTCAGGCTGGCGCTCAAGCTCGATCACTAGTGGGTCTATCTGGTGCAGAGTAGCGCTTATGGCTGTCACCAGTACGCCCGCTTTTTCGAGCTCAGTAATATGTTCTTCGCGTTCGCTTTCCAGGATGACTTCGGTGCGGTTCCAGAGGATATCGAAGTGTTCCAATAGTTGCGCGTGATCTGTTTTGCCTGCCTTGAACATTTCCAGGCTATGTAACAGTTTGAGGTGTTCTATCTCAAGCCGGTTAATCGACCAGACACTGAGTGGAAAAGCGCGGGAAACGAGTTGGCTGGCTTGATGATGGCTATATAGACTGACGATAGAGCTGATGCTGAAAACGGTAATGGTAAGAATAAGCAGCAGAACATTTCGACGCATGCCGTTCTCCGGTTACTCGACTTCAATCTTGCGCAGCTGCCATACCATCTGTCGTTGCACGTTGTTGGTGTCGAGTTCCGGATAGTCATCAAGTGGCAGAATAATCCAGATCGGACCTTTATGGCGTATTCTCATCGCTTCACCATTGCGGTTAATCGCCAGGATTGCCGGGTACTGCTGCAATAGGGGCCAATCCAGTTCAGCGACATACTCATTGAGTGCTACCGCGCGTAGGGCCCTTGGTTCGGCTTGCAGTGCCTTTAGCAGGGAGGCGAGAGTCGGTCCGCTATACTGGTGTACGCCTTTGGTCCAGGGAGTTGAGGTGGAGATAGATGTTTGTGGCATCTTTTCCAGCGCTTCACGGTCAAAGTGATGGCTGACTGAACCGTTATCGGTTTGAATCTCTATGGTCAGAATAGTTTTATCCGCGTTGGCCAGCGGCGATAACAACAGACTGAAAATGAAACACAACGCCATTGATAGCTTCATCATCATCACTCGAATCAGGATAGTTTGATAGGTAGTAGTAACAGGATAGCAAAGCTATCAATGGTCGTAGGCAACACTGACTTAAGCTGAACTGGTAGGGGGGTAGGAATATGAGAGTTTTTTGGCTGGTTGTGCTCTGTGTTCTCTCGATCAATACCAGCAACGCTGGTGGCGGATGGCTCAGGTCGGCTGTTGATGCCCCAGAGTTACCGGCACCTGATGCACAGAACTGGATCAACTCAGAACCATTGCAATTGGCCCATTTAAAGGGGAAGGTGGTACTGATCGATTTTTGGACGTTCGACTGTTGGAACTGTTACCGCTCTTTTCCCTGGCTAAAGCAGTTGGAATCCGATCTTAAAGATGAACCATTTATCGTATTGGGTGTGCATACACCGGAATTCGCCCACGAACGGGTCAGGAAAAATGTTGAGGCTAAAGTGATAGAGTTTGGCCTGGAGCATCCCGTTGTGATGGATAACGACTTTGGTTATTGGAAAGCAATGGAAAATCGCTACTGGCCAGCATTCTATCTATTGGACAAGCAGAGTAGGGTCCGGGCGGTGTTCTTTGGTGAGACTCATCAGAGAGATGCTCAGGCGAGGGCGATCAGAGCGGTCATTAACCGATTACTGAGCGAAGGATGACCCGGAGGTCCAGGTCATCCAACTGTTATCAGTGATTGATATTGATGTTGCCGCTTTTGTAGTCAGCTTTCATCACGCAGTAGATACGGAAGCCGTAAATGGTTGCCAGTGCGCCCAGCAGGTCGAAGATAACGCTGATGACGACTTCGTATGGTTGAGGCTCTTCGGAGCCGATCAGGTCCAGAGTGATCAGCTCCACAGCCATCAGGCCGCCGAATAGAATCAGCAGGCCCTGAAGTAGCAGGCTGAAATAGGCTTCACTCTGTTCCCAGCTCTGTTTCAGGCTGGCAACTGCTTTTTTCTCTTCAAGCACGCAGATGTATTCAGCAAACGATAGCCGTGTACCTATGAAAATACCGGGTACGATCAACATCAGCAGGCCTGCAAAAACAGCCAGGCCGGTTAGCAGATAGGTGATCAGTAGATGTCGCCAGTATTTCAGTGCCCATACGATCGCCTGAAGGGGGCGGACCGGTTCATTGTCGACGACCGATTGCAGATAGAGGATGGTAGCGCCCCAGTAAATTGGTAATACGGTCAGGCTGGCCAGATTCAGTATTGCCAGTGGTGCCATATCGATTTTATCGCCTTCGGTCATCTGACCGGTAACCCAATAGGCTACGAGATTCAGAACAATCACGAAGGGCAGTTGGATCGCTGCTATCGTCGCCAGATGTTGGCGGAAGAAGAAAAAACTCTGGCGAATGTACTCAAATGCTTTCATAAAAATGTCGTTGGTTAGATCCTTGTTCAACAGGGATGCTGTAGCAGTACCAGCTTAAAATTGCCGCTGTCCAGATAGGTCTCCGCAATCGCGAAATAGTTCCTTGCTTTCCGCTCCAGCGGAATATGCTGATTGACCACATACGCGGCCAGACCATCTTTGTGTAATTTGTCCCGGGTAGCCTGCAGGAAGCGGTCGGTCAGGTCAAACTCCACGTCAAACCCGGCATGGAACGGAGGGTTGCAGACGATGAGTTCAAATTTTCCGGTGACGCCCTGAGCGCAACTCGCGGCTATCACTTCGCCGTTCACCGCATATTCTTCGAAGTTACGTTGGCAGCTGGCAAGGGCTGCTGCATTGTTATCACAGGCGATGATCTGACTATCTGGCAATAGCGCTGAAGTTTTCAGAGAGAGATAGCCGTAGCCGCAGCCAATGTCGAGTATACGTTCCGGTTTGGCAGCTAATCGCTTTAGTATCTCTGGCAAGTGTTCGATTAATAGGGCGCTGCCCTTATCGATCTTATTCCAGCCAAATTGACCCGGTTTACTCCAGAAATGAAATTGGCCATCTTGCGGTGCCTGACGGAAGCTCGGGTATTCTTTGCTATCCAGTAGCCGGGAAACATCTGTCGCACCTTGGCTTATGATGCCTAGCCAGGTGTTCGCGTCTGCTTTGCTGGCTGTTTTGTCACCGCCCAGTAATTTCGCTGCTTTGTCGATGTAGCCTTTTATTCCCTCGCCCTTATCACCGGTCAGGATCAGTTCTCCATCGGGGCGTAAGACACGCGCAGCCTCATTGATCAGGTGGTGGACCAGAGGTTTTTCTTTCGAGATGCGATAGCAGATGCGGGTGATGCTGTTATCCGCAATGCCTGACAGATCAAAATCGCTGAACTGCTGATGCCAGCCGGCAGTTTCAAAATCTGCGGCCAGATCCAGCCGGTTGCTGATGACGATGAGTGCCGGGTTCGGTGTAACTGAAGCTTGCAGCAGATTCTCATCGGCAAGCCATAGCGAGTTTTCGGGCGCGGATTGAATATAGGGAACCAGAAGATCAAAAGCGCGATCAGGCATCTCAGATACTCCCGATCTCTTCTTCTGTCAGATAACGATACTCACCCGGCATCAGATCTTCATCCAGCACGATATCACCCACACTGAGTCGGTGTAGTTGCACCACTTTATTGCCGGTGGCAGCGAACATCCGCTTAACCTGATGATAGCGTCCTTCAGTTAACACAACTTCAGCTAACTGCTCTTCCAATATATGCAGCTCAGCGGGTTTTGTGCGGAAGGTTTCGCCTTTTAGCAGGATACCCTCTTCAAACTGCCCGACAGCAGCTGGGTCGATTGGGTCAGCAGTCTCAACCAGATAACGTTTGCCAGTCTTATGTTTCGGAGAGGCAACCCGGTGGCACCACTGGCCGTCACTGGTAATCAATAGCAGACCTGTAGTGTCGGCATCCAGTCTGCCACAGATCATCAGCTCCTGTGCGCGGGGCTCATCCAGCAGGTTTAATACGCTGGGATGATCGCCATCCTGATTGGCGCTGAGATAGCCTTCAGGCTTGTGCAGCATGATGTATTTTTCAGATGGCGCTGCAACTTGCTGATCAAACAGTTCAATCTCATCGCTTTCGCTGACATGCATCGCTGCATCTTTTACCTCAATGCCGTTCACCAGCACTTCGCCACGTTTCAGCAGGCGTCGGATCTCCTTGCGGGATTCGCCGGTGGAATGGGAGAGGTATTTATCGAGTCGCATAGTAATCCGAAATTATAGAGATGAGATTAATAACGGTTTTGAACCGTCGAATTTGCAGGCCGAGAGTATACCTGAATTGCTCCTTAGTCGCTTATTTGCCGTGTTATTCCAATACAATTCGGTGATTTTCGGCACAGCGAAGCACTTTGACGCAATGCAAATCGTTCTCGACTAAGATACCATAGCGCGCTGATCAACTTTTTGCTGGAAACCTCTGTGAAGCTGTTTGTCGATAACCTGACCAATGTCGATTTCTCCTACCTGCATCCGCAACGTGGCTTGCTGGGTGAGTCGTGGCTGGTGCAACTGGTATTGGATGGCAGCCTCAATGATCAGGGGATGATCTGTGACTTTGGCATTGTGAAGAAGCTAGTCAAAGATTGGATGGACAATTCGATCGACCATGCGCTGGTTGTTCCGACCGGTATGAAGGGATTGGTCAATGAAAGCAACAACGGCGAAACAACGGTGCAGTGGTCTTATCCACAAGGCGATAATTTTTTCTGTCGTTCTCCTGATCAGGCCATTGTGTTGGTTGATTGTGAAGAAATTACCGAGAGTTCGCTGGCGGCCTGGTGTGAAAGCCAGCTGATGAAGTTATTCCCGAATCAGGTTCAGGGCTTGCAGTTACGCTTTGTGCCAGAGCAGATCGACGGGGCGTTCTATCACTACAGCCATGGTCTGCAGCAGCACGATGGTAATTGCCAGCGTATTGCACATGGGCATCGTTCTAAGATAGAACTCTTTATCGACGGTGCACGAAAGCCTGATCTTGAGCAGCAGTGGGCTGAGCAGCTACGTGATATCTATATCGGCACCCGAGACCATATGCTGGCGGCACCGGAAGGTCTGCATCACTATCGTTACGATGCGCCTCAGGGTGAGTTTGAACTGAAGATACCGGCACGTTGTTGTCATCTGATGGATAGTGAAACTACCGTCGAGCAGATCGCTTGTCATCTGGCAGCGTTGATTAAGCAGCAATACCCGGATAACCATGTCCAGGTGCGCGCGTTTGAAGGTGTTGGTAAAGGGGCTATCGCGGAGGCGTAATCCCGCCGCGACCGAGTCCTTTTTGTAACAGATGCATTTTCTGTTCAACTTGCTCGATTAGCTTTTCAGCGTCGGCTTCTCCTAACATCCCCTGATGGGCCAGCTTTTCTAAACCGCTGCGTTTGCTGTTGAGTAGCATCCGGCAGGCAATTCGGGTTTCGATCTCAGTGACCAGCTCAGGGTAACGTTGCTCGAGTAGTTGTAAGACTTTCTGGCAGCGTTGGCAGTTAGCATCTATTTCTGGCTCAGTTTGTTTCAGTTGTTGTTCTGATAAGGCGACCTTCGGTAATAGCGAACGCAGCTCTCGCTGTGCCTGTAGCATCCCTCTGGCGGTTTCAAACCTTAGCATCAGGTTTTGCAGCATCAGACTCCGGGTAAAGGGTTGCAGCAGGCGGAAGCGGTTGCAGAAACGCAGCCAGCCGGGCAAGCGCCAGCTGCGTTCCAGTAGTGGGCGGGGGCTTATTTTCGGGGCTCCATCTAAAGCATCTTCGATAGCAGCATTTAAGCGGCTGGTGGCATCCTGGCTTAATAGTCCGCTGCCGAACAGATTCCAGTAGTACTGCCGTTCGCTCTCAAGCAGCTTTCGCTGGAAAGCGATATTGGTATCACTGTCTTCAGGTGTCTGCTCTGGTTGGTAGAGCTGCGGAATTTCAGGATGGAGCTGTTCAATCGCCGGCCAGTTAACGTTGGGCAGCGAGCTGTCCTGTCGTAACTCAGAGATTAGCTTACTCACTTGTTCGGTAGCTATTCGCTCAGCTTTGTCGAGAGTACGTTGTTTGGCCGGTGGTGGTCGATCCAGCTTGAGATATTTCATTAGCGCTCGCATAGAAGCGCCGTTGATGACAATCGTTAGTACTACTATACCGGCGCTGAGGAACAGAATCTGGTCTCGTAGTGCCAGTGGCAGTGCATCACTCTGAACTACGCTGAGCGCCAGCGCCAGCGACACAGCCCCACGTAAACCGCCCCAGCAGAGAACAACGGCTTTCTCTCGGGTGATGCCGATACCAATCCGGCTTAACAGAGGCATCAGAACGACCACTGAGAAACTTCTTATGGCTAATATTCCGCCGTACAGCGCCAGCAGCCACAGAACCTCACTGAGTGCGGGTGGGGAGATTCGATACGCAACGATGATTCCTACCAGCAGGAATATCAGGGTGTTGAAGATATGGGCCAGGGTTTCCCAGACGTGGTGCAAGTGGCTGGTGACTTCAGGAGAGAATCGTGTCCGGCCGGGGCCTGCATAGATCAGCGCAAGGGTCACAACGGATACAACGCCTGAGGCGTGGAATTGATGCTCGGCGACATAAAACGCCAGGTATGGAGTCGCCAGAGTCAGAATGATTTCAATTGTAGGTTCATTGAAGACCCTGCTGCTGATCTGCAGGGTAATAAAACCAAGCACTAAGCCGATCAGCACACCGACTGAAACAACCCGGATGAATTCCTGAATAACAGTACCGGGCGCTAATGCCCCTCCCTGAGTTGCCAATGCCATAAACAGCGTAAATAACACGATGGCGGTGCCGTCGTTGAGCAGCGATTCACCTTCAATCAGGGTTTGTAGCCGTGCGCGTGAACACATCTCTTTTAACAGGGCTACGACGGCGACTGGATCGGTAGCGCTGATAAGGGTGCCGAACACTAGTGCTACCGGCAGACTCCACTGTAAGGGGAGTAGCCAGAGGCAGAATGCTGCAGTCAGTAACGACGCGATCAGCATTCCGGGCACCGCCAGCAGCGCTATTTGGGAAAACATCCGGCGAAACAAGTGCACTTCCAGCGAAAACGCTGATTCAAAAATCAAAGCAGGCAGGAAGATAAACAGAATCATGGTGCCATCTATCGTCGATACCAGCTGAATTGCTGCACTGAGTTCGGGCATGAGCTGATTAAAACTGGTCTGATGGCTGGCAGCCCCCATCAGCAGTCCAAGTAGCAACAGTGTCACCGAATAGGGGAAGCCAGTGCGCAGCAGAAGGGTGCGTATCACAATGCCGATAAAGAGTGCCACTACCACAAAAAGTAAAAGCAGCAGGCCAGTGTGCATGTCGTGCCTTTTACAACAAGCTGTGAAGGAGTGCTGTTAAGTGTAGGCAATCGTTTTGTGGTTGGCTGTTTTTTGAACAGCTTTCACTATACCTGTGCAAACCAGTCGGGTATTATCCGCGCTTCAATTTTTGCTCCGGATTTACGATTCGGTTCGCAGACTGGAAAAGGTGTTATGTCGAAAGTAGTTGTATGTGCGTTATATAAGTTCGTTTCTCTGGAAAACTACGAAGAGATGCGTGAGCCGCTAAAACAGGTGATGCTGGATAATGATGTCCGCGGAACATTATTGTTGGCCCTTGAGGGTATTAACGGAACTGTTGCTGGCAGCCGTGAAGGGATTGATAACCTGTTGGCGTGGTTGAAATCTGACCCGCGTCTGGCCGAACTGGATTACAAAGAATCCTTTGATGATGTAATGCCGTTCTACCGTACCAAGGTGAAGCTGAAGAAAGAGATCGTCACTATGGGGGTGGAAGGAATCGACCCGAATGAAGTTGTCGGTACCTATGTTGCGCCAAAAGACTGGAATGCACTGATCTCCGATCCGGATGTTGTGCTGGTGGACACCCGAAATGACTACGAAGTGCAGATCGGCACTTTTAAGAATGCAGTGAACCCTAAGACCGATACTTTCCGCGAATTTCCAGATTATGTAAAACAGGAATTGGATCCTGGTAAGAACAAAAAGGTCGCGATGTTCTGTACCGGTGGTATTCGTTGTGAGAAATCTACTGCTTATCTGAAAGAGCAGGGTTTCGACGAGGTGTATCACCTGCATGGTGGAATCCTGAAGTATCTCGAAGAAGTCCCGGCTGAAGAGAGTATGTGGGAAGGCGAGTGCTTTGTATTTGATAACCGTGTATCTGTTAATCACCAGCTGGAAAAGGGCATCTATGATCAGTGTCATGCCTGCCGCATGCCGATCACTGAGGAAGACAAGCAGAAGCCTGAGTATCAGAATGGTGTCAGCTGTCATCACTGTGTTGATACGCAGTCCGAGCGTCAGCGCCAGCGTTTCGAACAACGTGAAAAACAGATGCAGCTAGCGGGTAACCGAGGTGAAGCACATCTGGGTATGGATGCTGCTGACAGTATCAGTAAGCGACGTGAGCAGAAGGTTGCCGAGCGGGAAGCGCAACGGCAACGTAATATGGCGAACAGCGCTGACTAAAGTTCCGCAGACAGAGGCGCCTTATCGGCGTCTCTTCTCTTTCCCGCTGGTGTTTTAAGGACACTCTGAGTACCAGTCTGACAAGCTTTCAATAGCTCGTGTGCCAATTCAGAATCTTCCAGTGAACGGCTGATAGCGATACTGCCTATCATCAACGCCGCCGAACGCAACGCATCCTCTCTGCTTTCGGCACAGACATTGAGAAAGCCTGTAAATTCCCGGAATAACTGCGTGTAAGTTTCACGTACGATATCTTCTCGTTGAGCGATGTCGGATACCAAAAATGCCAGCGGACAGCGAAATGCTGAACCGTTTCGGTGTTGCTCACTGAAGTAGTGCTCGATTACTGCATCAATAACGCCAGGGGCATTGGGGTCTACCTTAATTTGCTTCAGTGGTGAGGCAGTATAGATCGCTGCTGAATAGAGCTCAGCTTTGGAAGAAAAGTGGCTATAAAACGCACCGCGCGTCATGCCGGCATTTTTCATGATCTCATCGATCCCAACCGGGTCGTAACCTTTTTCGGTAAACAGATCTGCTGCGCTGCGTAGAATTTTTTGCCTGCTTTGCTCTTTATGTTCCGGACTCCAGGCCATCTGCCTTCTCCTGCTGTTGTTATGCTTACTATCGCACAGGATTAAAATATGTTCTTGAACATATTGTCGTTGGGCGTAGTTTTGCTGTGAATGAGGTGCCGCGAACTCAAGTGGTGCCTTTGTTTAACGTTATCTGAGTGGAGAGCATAGGAATGTCACAGCAGGTATATATCTATGGCCCTGATTTCAGCACTTTTGTGCGTTCAGTGAAGTTGGTGTGTGAGGAAAAAGGGATTAGCTACCAGAGCGGATATGCCCCGGAAGGGCGCGAGTTGAAGTTCGGCAGTCAACAGCATCTGGAGATACATCCCTTTGCGAAGGTGCCGGTACTCCTGCATGACGGACATCATGTCTGTGAAAGCAGTTCGATCCTCCGTTACCTTGAGGCCGCTTTCCCTGAGCCGTCACTGCAGCCGGGGGATCTGTGGCAGCGTACGCTGGTGGATCAATGGTGTGGCATTGTTGCCGGTTATATCGATCAGGCGATTGTGCGTAAATATCTTCTGGAATTCTCTCGGCCGAAAGGCCCTGACGGTACTGTCTCGTTGGAGCGGGTCGAGGCAGCTCTGCCTGACTTACGAAATGCTATTGCACTGATTGAAGAGCAATTGGGGCATGGTGACTATTTGTGCGGTGAACAGTTTACGCTGGCTGATGCGCTGCTGGCACCAATGGTGCATTACCTCTGCCCGTTGCCTGGAGTTGAAAAGGTTCTGTCTCCCGATAGTAATATCCGGGGCTATGTCAGTCGGGTTCTACAGCGTGAATCAGGCCAAAGGGTACTAAAGCCTTTTGGCAGCTAACAGAAAACGGCGGTGGAATATCCTTCCAGCCGCCGTTTTGATCTCCTGGTCATAGTTCCGGGCAGGGAGTCATTTTGCTCCTTGCCTGGAATGATCCGATTAGTCCGTCAGTTTGTCGGTCTTCGCAGCGCAGATAAAATCATTGCGGTGCAGGCCACGGATGGCGTGCGTCCACCAAGTGATGGTTACTTTGCCCCATTCGGTTAGTAGAGCAGGGTGATGGCCTTCTTCTTCCGCCATATCCGCAATCTTCTGGGTAAATGCCATTGCCTCGCGGAAATTCTTAAATTTGTATACGCGCTCCAGCTGCATGATGTTATCGCGTGTCTCGATATTCCAGTCTGGAATTTCACGGATAAGCTCCGCCAGCTCTTCATCGCTGACTTGTGGGGCGCCAGCCTGGCATGCTTCGCAAGTTTGTGCATTCAGTTGGGTCATTATTATCGTTCTCCGGTGTCAGGCTACTTCGTTCTTGGGTGGATATAGTGAGGGCAGCATACCCATCTTGCGGGCTGTAGTGACCAGCCCCATCAAATCCATTTCTGTCAGTCTGTGCAGGTCAGACAGATCGTTAATGACATAGTAGATCCGCTGCAGCACGTCGATTCGGTATGGCGTACGCAGCACATCCAGTACTTCAAGAGGATGACGTTCTGGCTGGTCGCTTTCCAGTGAGTAAACGGTTTCCTCTTTGGAGCTGAGAATCCCGCCGCCGTAGATCCGCATACCTTGCTGGGTTTGCATCAGGCCAAACTCGATCGTGAACCAATACAGGCGAGCCAGGAATACCCGCTCCTCTTTGCTGGCGGACAGGCCCAGTTTGCCGTAGGTCTGGCTGAATTCAGCATAGGATGGATCTGTCAGTAGTGGGCAGTGGCCGAATATCTCATGGAAAATGTCAGGTTCCTGCAGATAGTCGAGCTCTTCACGACGGCGTATGAAAGTGGCCGCAGGAAATTTTCGGTTTGCCAGTAGCTGAAAGAACTCTTCAAAGGAGATCAGTGCTGCGACAGGTGCAACTTGCCAGCCAGTCTTATCCAGCAGAACCTCATTAACATGTGGCAGCTGCGGAATATGGTCTGCGCTAAGCCCCAGATCGGCAACGCCCTGAATGTATTCGTCGCATGCGCGACCCTTAATCAGCTCAATCTGTCGATTATAGAGGATCGACCAGGTTTCGTTTTCTTCATCCGTATATTGGACAAAGCCCTGATGATCCGGCTGATGTGCGATGTACTTATTGTTCTTGCCCATCATGGTGCTCGGTTATGTGATTTGACTTTATTAAGGTTAGAAATAACACTGCGACCTGTACAGATTCAGAAAAATAGAGATTATGCCTACACAGATTCGATAAATTTCAATCTGTGTAGGTTGTAACAAGCAGGAACTGTGTTGCCATGACGCTGCCGTTGTATCAGATGGTGATCCAAACGCTGACGGATCAGATCCGTCAGCAGGTTTACCTCCCTGGCGAAAAATTACCTTCAATCCGCCGCCTTGCTGATCAGTTTGAGGTCAGTGTGGCAACCATTCGCCAAGCCTTAGGTGTGATGGAAGAGCGTCGGCTGGTGGAGGCTCGTCCCAGGAGTGGCTATCTGGTCAGGGGGCTGGTTCAGCACCAGCCTCTGGTTTCGATCGAAAACCGCCCGACAGAGCCTGCAGTGGTTAGTATTCATGGCAGGGCAATGAGTGTTTTTCAGGCTTGCGAAAGCAGTCGTCTTAATCTTGGGACCGCTTATCCGGACCAGTCCTTCCTGCCAACCCGGGCGCTGCAATCTATAGGACGGAAACTGCTGCGCTATAAAATGCCGGAACTCACGGCTGCACACTTCTCGACCGGAGAACCGGCGCTCAGGCATCAGCTGGCGCAGCGGATGGTTGAGACCGGCTGTGATGTTAAAGAGTCAGATTTGATCGTAACTAACGGGTGTCAGGAGGCGCTAAGCCTGTGCTTGCAGGCGACCTGCAAACCCGGTGATATGGTGGCGATTGAGAGCCCGGCGTTTGTGGGATTGCTGCAACTGATTGAGGCATTGGGCTTGAAGGCGCTGGAGATTCCCTGTGATCCGCAGGATGGTATTAGTCTCTCTGCGTTGCAGTTGGCATTGGAACAGTGGCCAGTAAAGGCGATAGCGCTAGTGCCTTCTTTTAGTAATCCTCTGGGATCATTACTGCCCCAGCCTCAGCGGAAGGCGCTGGTGGAGTTGGCTACTCAGAATCAGGTGCCGGTGATCGAGGATGACCTGTTCGGTGACTTGTCACATGATGGTAGCAGGGTGTCGCCGCTCAAAGCCTATGATCAGGAAGGTTGGGTGTTGTATTGCTCTTCTGTGTCGAAATCGATAGCGCCCGGTTTTAGGGTCGGCTGGATTGCCGCAGGGCAATATCACCAGGAGATCGCATTCCGCAAGTCATTTACCAATGTGAGTGCTACACCGCTTTCTCAGTTAATGGTGGCTGAGTTTATTCACAGTGGTCGGTACAGTCGGCACCTGAGAAGCCTGAGCAGTGCTTTTGCCCGACGGGTGCATCAGGTTCAGCATTGGGTAAATCGTTATTTTCCCGAAGGCACACGCTGTTCTACGCCTTCGGGGGGCTATGTACTCTGGGTGCAGTTACCTGAAGGCGTTGAGAGCTGGGATCTGTTTCAGGATGCTTTGGCGTCAGGCATTGGTTTCCTGCCTGGGCAGCTCTTCAGCGCGGCGGACAAGTATCGTGGTTTTCTGCGGTTGAACTGCGCGGTGGCATCTGAGGGGGAGGTGGAAGATGCGGTCAGGGCGCTGGGGCAGCAAGCAGCAGCTCGGCTTGCTCTTTAGTGGCGTCTGGTTGAGCGTGGCGTGATTGGTAGTTGGGAGGCGGAGATGAAAACCGCGGGCCTGTGCCCGCGGTTGAACGTGCTATTACTTAGTCGCGCTCGATAGCCAGAGCAGTACCCATGCCGCCACCGATACACAGTGTCGCAAGGCCTTTTTTCGCATCGCGCTTAACCATTTCATGTACCAGAGAAACCAGTACGCGGCAGCCGGACGCGCCGATCGGATGACCCAGTGCAATCGCGCCACCGTTCACGTTGACGATATCAGTGTTCCAGCCCAGATCTTTGTTGACTGACATTGCTTGAGCAGCAAAAGCTTCGTTCGCTTCAACCAGTTCCAGCTCATCGATAGACCAACCCGCTTTTTCCAGAGCTTTATTGGTCGCACAGATTGGGCCAGTACCCATGATCGCCGGGTCAACACCTGCGGAAGCGTAAGCTTTAATTCGTGCCAGAGGTTTCAGTCCCAGTTCTTCAGCTTTTTCAGCAGAGCACAGGATGACAGCTGCAGCACCGTCGTTGATGGTGGATGCGTTACCTGCGGTAACAGAGCCATCTTTTTTGAATGCCGGGCGCAGTTTACCCAGTGCTTCTGCGGTACAACCGAAACGTGGCTGCTCGTCGGTATCAAATACAACCGGATCGCCTTTGCGCTGCGGAATGCTGACAGGGATGATTTCGTCTTTAAAGCGGCCGGAGGTCACAGCTGCTTCTGCTTTGTTCTGTGAAGCTGCGGCGAAAGCGTCCTGCTCTTCACGGGAGAAACCGTATTTGTCGACGATGTTCTCAGTGGTGATACCCATGTGGTAATCGTTGAATGCGTCCCACAGGCCATCTTTGATCATGGTATCAACCATCTTCCAGTCGCCCATACGCTGGCCGTTACGGGAGTTTGGAACCACGTGTGGAGACTGGCTCATGTTTTCCTGGCCACCGGCGATGATAACGTCGGCATCACCGCAGCGAATAGCCTGAGTTGCCAGTTGCAGCGCCTTCAGACCGGAGCCGCATACTTTGTTGATTGTCAGTGCAGGTACTTCCTGCGGGATGCCAGCGTTAATGAGCGCCTGGCGAGCCGGGTTCTGGCCTGTGCCAGCTGTCAGAACCTGACCAAGAATAACTTCGTCCACTTTCGCTGGATCAAGATCAGTCTGTTCCAGCAGGGACTTGATGACAGTCGCGCCCAGATCGGTAGCAGCGACAGAAGAAATAGAACCGTTAAAAGAACCAATAGCCGTGCGGCCAGCAGCAACAATTACAACGTCACGCATGAAGAGCCTCGTTGTTGATAGGTCGGTTGTTAAGCAAGGACTGAAAAATATAGGTCAGTTGAATGACCGTTATGTTGCAGGGCGAGCAAAGTGGCGTCGAGATCACGCCTTTAATCCGCCTGTGCGACATCCCAAGAAGCAGTCCAGTATTATTATTTGTTGTTGCAGTGCAACATGACATCCCAGTCTGCTAAACCAGGTACTGCTTGTCAAGGGAGGATGATTCATTGTGCAGTGGCAGCATGGTTGCTTCCATAGCTGATAAGTCATCTTCCGGGATATGCCAGACTTCACAAAAGGCATGTCATTTAAACTACCAGCTTAATCTGCAGAATGGAAAGGCTACTAAGGAACTAAGTGTGGATAGGCGGGGGAGGAGAGGGGCCAGGGCCCCTCTTATTGCTTATTCTCAGAGGAACAGCTGGATGTTATCTATCAGGCGTGCTTTGCCGAGGCGTGCTGCTGCCAGAATAACGATCTCGGTATCTTCGGCTGAGGCTGCTTCCAGAGTGTCCTGGCGCACAATATTGAAATAGTCACGGCCAAAGCCGCCTTGTTCCAACTGTTGTTGTGCGGACTCCTGCAGCTGCTCATAGTTTCGCTGACCAGCTTTGATCTGCTCCGCGACCTGGCTTAGCACCTTTTGCAGCAGTGGCGCGATTGCCAGCTCTTCTTCAGTCAGATAGCCGTTGCGCGAGCTGAGGGCCAGCCCGTTCTCTGCGCGGGCAACAGGGGAGCCCTGAATCTCTACTGGTAGGCAAAGGTCGGCGGTCAGTTTACGGATCACCTGCAGTTGCTGGAAATCTTTTTCACCAAAGACCGCAATGTCAGGTAGCACCATACCAAAAAGCTTGGCAACAACAGTCGCTACACCAGCAAAGTGGCCAGGACGGCTGGCACCACAGTGATTATCAGACAGGCCTGGGACGGTCACTATGGTCTGATTTGTGCGGCCGGTTGGGTAAACCTCTTCTTCTGTAGGTGCAAACAGCAGATCGCAGTTTGCTTCTGTCAGCTTGCGCTGATCCTCCTGAAGTGTGCGAGGATACGCACCGAGGTCTTCGTTCGCACCGAACTGTAATGGGTTAACGAAAATTGTCGTAACCACTACGTCTGCGAGCTCTCTGGCATGATGAACCAGCTGGATGTGGCCGGCGTGCAGGTTGCCCATGGTGGGTACCATGGCAATCTTCTTGCCGGCCAGACGCGCCTGGCTGAGCTGCTCGCGCAGCTCAGCAATCGTAGTAACTGTTTTCATAATTAGGAAAAGCTATATTCAGGAGATGGGAACTCGCCACTTTTGACTTCGTCAGCGAAGCGTTTGACCGCATCCTGAATTGAGTCAGCGCCAACCATGTAGTTTTTGACAAACTTTGGTGTGCGTCCGGCAGTAATGCCCAGAATGTCGTGCAGTACCAGCACCTGAGCGTCAGTATCCGCACCTGCGCCTATACCGATTACCGGTACGTTGCAGGCTTCTGTAATACGACGGGCAAGATCTGAAGGTACACACTCAAGCAGAATCAGGCTGGCGCCAGCTTCTTCCAGGTTAACCGCGTCTGCGATCATCTGCTCAGCACTGGCCTCATCCCGGCCCTGTACCTTGTATCCACCAAGTTTATTGACGGCTTGAGGAGTTAGACCCAGGTGAGCGCAGACAGGTACGCCACGATCAGCCAGCAGGCTGATGGTTTCAGCGAGCCAGGCACCACCTTCCAGTTTGACGATATGTGCCCCGGCTTGCATCAGGGCTGCTGCGCTGTCCATCGCCTGTTCAGGTGTGGCATAGCTCATGAATGGCAAGTCAGCCATCACCATTGCCCCGGCGTTTCCGCGGGCGACACTGCTGGTGTGGTATGCCATCTCTTCTAATGTAACTGGCAGGGTGCTGTCGTTGCCCTGCAGTACCATTCCCAATGAATCACCGACCAGAATAACTTCTACGCCGGCCTCGCTGACCAGCTTTGCAAAACAGGCATCGTAAGCAGTCAGTACTGCAAACTTCCTTTTTTCCTGCTTGCAGGCCGTCAGGGTATGAAGTGTGACGTTGCTCATAAGTATCTCGGATCAGTTCTCATGTTTCGACGATCAGGGATTATACCGATATCCGCTCAAGAGTTCCCATAGGGCAGAAGGTTAATAACTGATCGATATGACGGCCGTCTGGAAATTGCAGGTCAGCAGCAATTTCAGCTAACGGCCAAAGTACGAAGTTTCGTTCCGGCATGTAGGGGTGTGGGACCTTAAGTCGCTCAGTGGAGATCTGCTGATCTCCGTATAGCAGGATATCAAGATCCAGCGTACGAGGCCCCCAGTGTTCTAGCCTGACACGCTGGTGCTGTTGTTCGAGCTGCTTCAGCTGATCCAGCAACAGGTGAGCTTCAAGCTGTGTTTCAAGGCAGGCAACGGCGTTGACGTAGTCCGGTTGGCCTGGAGGTCCGACAGGGTCTGAGCGGTACAAGCTGGAGTGTTCTACCAAACGGCAGCCCGGAAGAGTTTTAAGTTCTTCCAGGGCCGTTGATACTTGCTGATATGGGTCTTCGAGGTTGCTGCCTAGCCCGATGTAGCAGGTCACCGGATTAGCCATTGCTACTGTCACTGTGGTTACGAGGCTTGCGTCGGCGGCGAGGTTTGCGTTTAGCCGAACTGCCTTTGCTGACACTGCTGGCCATAGCTTCACGGCCTTCTGGATCAGCGTTTTGGTAGTGGGTCCACCACTGGCTGAGGCCGTTAAGCTGCTCGCCACTGTTCTCGCGTAACAGCAACAGATCGTAAGCGGCTCTGAAACGAGGATGTTCAGCCAGTCGTTCGGCCTGCTTGCCGTGGCGGCGTGGCAGTCTTAGCTGTAATTCCCATATCTCACGGATAGTAGTGCTGAATCGACGTGGAATTGCTGTCGATTTTACCTGTTTACCAAGTACATCGTTGGCAGCCTCATGCAATGCCGGTATTGGCGGCATCTTCTGATTATCCATCAGTTCCTGCATTCTTCTCTGAAGTGGATACCAGAGTAACGCAGCAAACAGGAATGCCGGGGTTACGCTTTTGCGCTGAGCCAGGCGGCGATCTGTGTTACTCAGGGCGTTGAGGATCAGCGTCTCAATTGGCCATGGGCAATCATGGTCACTCAGTAGTTCGTGTACCTGCGGGAACAGAGGCTCGAACAGGCCGAACTCCATTAGTTGTTCGTAGCTCTGGACGCCATGTCCGGACTGCAGCAGTTTAAGTACTTCATCAAACAGGCGAGCGGCTGCGATATCTTTAAGCAACGGTGCCAGTTCATAGATTGGTTCGGCAGTCGCCTGATCAATATCGAATCCTAGCTTAGCGGCAAAGCGGGCGGCGCGCAGCATTCTGACCGGGTCTTCGCGGTATCGGTCGACGGGGTCGCCAATCATTCTGATAATGCGATTCTGCAGATCGCCGTAGCCGTTGGCGAAGTCAACGATTGTTCGATCTGTAGGGCAGTAATACAGCGCATTGACGGTAAAGTCGCGGCGTCCGGCATCTTCTTCTAGAGTGCCGTATACGTTATCCCGGACGATCATGCCTGAATCGTTTTGGCGGCCATGTTCGCCATCGGTATTTTCTGGCGCGCTGTCATGCCCGGCTCGGAAGGTTGCCACTTCAATAATGTCCCGACCGAATCTGACATGCACTAGCTTGAAGCGACGGCCGATCAATCTGGAGCGGCGAAACAGCTCATGTGCTTCTTCTGGGTGGGCTGCGGTCGCGACATCAAAATCCTTTGGTCGTTTCCTTAGCAGCAGATCGCGGATGCATCCTCCCACAAGATAGCTGTCGAAGCCGGCATCGCTTAAACGATAGACAACCTTCTGGGCATTATCATCGAGATACTTGCGTGGGATTTTGTGCTCTTCTTCAGTGATAACACGTCTGGTCGGCTCGGGTGATACTTGAGCCGAAACGGGTTCTGAGGCGACATCGCTGCTGCCAAAAATTGAGCGGATTCGGTTGCCAATTGAGGCAAACAGGTTTCGTTCCATACTGATATTGCTATGACCGGGAGTCAGTAAAATTTAAGCGCGAATCATACCATCGTTGAGCAGTTAGTATAAGGGAGCCTGTGCTCAAGTACGTATCTGGTATTAAGAAGATAAAAAAGAAAAGGTAGGGGAAAGCTGATCGCAAAGAATTGACTGACTGGTTTCCTGGCTTTGTTATTTTTATTGCCTTTCTATCCTGTCGGCTACACGTCCTACAACGCTTAGCGATCAGCTATCGGCCTCAGTATTGTTATTTTTAGGAGGCTTGTACTGTTGGTGTCCGACCGTATTTATTTTTATTTTCGGTTGTCACTACAGTGAGTGTGCCAGATATAAAGCGAATATGGTGCCACGTTTTGTATCTGTCTGATAAATAAGGATTTTGTTATATTATGTGTCTGCGCTCTCTTGCTTGGGTAACAAAAAGTGTTACCCGGGGAAACGCTCTGTGTAAGCAGTTTGTTACCGAAAGTGTTACCAGAAGGTAACGAGCAGGGGCTGACCGTTGGGGTGGTTAGCTCAATGGCTTTGTGATCTTGGGTTGGCAGGTCGGAATTTATGATTCGAGTGCTTGATAGTCAGCGAGTAGGGTCGACGCTTGAGAGATGCAGCAATTCAGCAACGGGATGATCGAAGTGCGGCAAATTTATAAGCTGTCCCGGAAGGGGCTCAGTACATGGAATTAAGAGAAACAAGAGAGGATGGTTAGCTGACCGCAAGCTGAGGAGCACTTGCTCTTAGTTTATTGTTATTTTTCTAAGATTACTGAGTGGTTTTGACTGCTCAGCGATCAGCTATTAAGCCCCGGTTATTGTTATTTTTTCGGGGATCGAACTTTTCCACGCTTGCCAGTTTTTATTTTTATTAATGGTTTGCGGTTCAAAGCATTTTTGCTGTTATGCCAATAATAATGCAGGCATGGTGCCAATGTTTTTAACTTGTTGAAATATAAGGAATGTGTTGTTTTTAGGAGTCGTTATAGGACTGCTTTTACGTGTGGCGTTACCGTGTTTGTTACCCATCGCTACCGTTGTTGTGTGTATCAAGGTAACACTTTGGGGTTGGGTCGAAAGTTGTGCCGGACGGCAGGCGTCAGCGCGAAAGTCGAGCTGAAGAGTCTCAAGGTTTTAATAGTGAGATAATTCATATGGCCGGATTGGCCGAGGAAGGGAGTTGTAGCTGATCGTTATCAGGAAAACGTAACCTTACGCCTTACCTTCTTATTTTTATTTTCTAAGAGCGTTAATTGGAATCGGATGACACCTCATTAACGATCAGCTTTGCAAATCTCGTTATTGTTATTTTTCGAGATATTCGCTTCTGTTCCAGCCCTTGTTTTTATTTTTATTACTAGGTTCGGTTCGAAGCGTTTGTTATTGCTTTGTCTCTAATAAAGCAGGTGCTGTGCCAATATTTGTAACATGTTGTTTTAATTGGTTTTTATGTTTTTTGGTGGCAGTTTGTTGCCTTTAGTACAGCAAAAAGTGTTACTTGTTGAAACATAGGTGTTACAACTTGAGGCTTAGTAGGTAACACTTAAGAATCAATACCTTAGACTAAGGTCGAGTGAGGGAGGCCGGCGACTGGCGCCGGTTCACAGATGAGGCGTTTAGGGTTATTTGCGTGCTTTGCGTGGGATGCCTAGTTTTTGTCGACGTTCCCAGAGGCATTTTCGGCTTACGCCCAGTTTCTTAGCGAGTTCGGTTTCGCTCATGTTGTCCTGGTTTTCCAGTACAAAACGCTGGAAGTAATCATCTAACGACAGGCCTGTTTGAGTTCCTCGGTTGCTCTGGCGCCCTTCGACCTGAAAACCCGTGTAGTTATCTTCCAGAGCTTTAAGTGAGTTGCTTGGCTCCAGATCGATCCCCAGTAATCGGGTGTTGATTAGGTGGTCGTCGGCCAGAATCACTGCGCGTTCGACTGCGTTTTCCAGTTCACGGACGTTGCCTGGCCAGTGGTACAGGCGCATAGCTTCTAGTGTATCCGGGGTAAAACTGGCGGGTTCGCAGCCAAGCTTTTCACAGCTCTTTTGCAGGAATTTCCCGGCAAGCTCGATAATATCCTCACCTCGGTCCCGCAGCGGTGGCATGCGCAGTTCCATCACATAGAGGCGGTAGTAAAGGTCTTCACGGAACTTGCCTTGATGGGCCAGTTCTTTGAGGTTTCGGTGAGTTGCTGCGATCAGACGTACATTGACTTTTTTCGAGTGTACGGAACCAACCCGGCGGATTTCACTTTCCTGCAGAAAGCGGAGTAACCGGGCTTGAGCCTCAAGTGGAAGCTCGCCTATTTCATCCAGGAAAAGCGTACCGCCATCAGCGGCCTCAATAAGTCCACTGCGTTCACTGTTGGCCCCGGTAAAGGCGCCTTTTTCATGACCGAATAGTTCACTTTCAATCAGTGTTTCCGGTATCGCTGCACAGTTGACGGAAATCATCGGCTGTTCTGCGCGTACACTCTGTTCATGTATAGCGCGTGCGGCAAGCTCTTTGCCTGTGCCTGACTCGCCAAGAATCAGTACAGTCGCATCGGTTTTTGAAACTTTGCTTATACGGCTGAACAGTTCCTGCATCGGAGCGCAGCTGCCAATAATGTTGGTCTGGTTAGTCTGTTCAGGCGACTTGTCGGCTGTTGGTGCTGTCTCTGTTGGCGCCTCTGCCTGCTTGCTAAGGATGCCGCTGACGGTGGAGACCATTTCGTCATGGTCAAAAGGCTTGGCGATATAATCTACAGCGCCTAGCTTCATTGCATCGACAGCAGAGCGCAAGCTGGCATAGCTAGTCATGATCAGTACGGGAACTTGACCTGCCAGGCGAATCATTTCGGTACCAGGAGCGCCCGGTAGCCGTAAGTCGCTGATGATCAGGTTGAAGGTGTTCAGGTCGTAGCGCTCTGTTGCTTCGTCGACCGAACCTGCATCTGAAACAGTAAACTGATGTTTTTCCAGCAGTCTGCGAAGTGCTGAACGGATGACTTTCTCATCCTCGACAATCAGAATGTGGCTCATTCAATAGACCTTCTGTGATTGTTAACGACTACCTGTCGGACTCTGCACAATGCAGTAATGCAGGTAATGTAATCACCACTTGAGTGCCTTTATTCTGATTGTTCTTGGCTGGGCTGAAGATTTCTATATTACCATAGTGTTCTTCTATTATGTTGTAGACTAAAGGTAAACCTAGTCCTGTGCCTTTGCCAGGCTCTTTTGTGGTGAAGAATGGCTCGAATAGCCTATCTTGTAGTTCGGCGGGTATTCCTTCACCCTCATCAGTGATATTGATCACTATTGATTCTTCCGCGCGTTCGCAGCTGATCCAGATCTTTGCGTTTTCTGGAGAGGCGTCGCACGCATTGTTCAGGAGATTTACAAACACTTGTATCAGTTGCTGTGGGTCACCCATGATCCACAGTTCGGAAGCTGTATCATTTTGATATTGCTGATACTTGCCTCGACTGTCCAGTGATACCAAATGAATAGCTTCGCTGATGCATTCGCTAAGGTTGAGTCTCTCGTGAGGCTGAGTGTTTTCCCCTTGTCCACTGTGAGCAAATCGGACCAGTGACTGAACAATTCGGCTGATCCGCTTGGTTTGCTCGACTATCTCGTCGCCGGTTTCCAATATTTCAGGGTGCTCGGTTTCCAATTTCAGGTTTTGTGCCAGGCAGGCGATTCCTGTAACTGGATTGCCAATCTCGTGAGCTACCCCCGCAGCAAAGCGGCCAATCGAGGCTAGGCGTTCGCTATGGGAAAGCTTGTCGGCCAATAGCAAAGTGTCGGTTTCATCTTCCAGCAGGATGACCATGCCGCCATGATCTTTCTCATTAAGTTCTGTTTTGTGCAGGCTGAACCAGCGCGGCTCACCCTGCATCATCATCTTGTCGCTCGGTTTATGGGATAGATCGCTACTGGCAAAGTCATGCAGTAACTTATCCCAGGGAGCGGGCAGGCTCGCCAGACTTTTGGTCAGTGCTTCGTCCGCAGTAAAGTTGGTATAGCGCTCCATCTCGCTATTCCAGAACAGTATCTTGCCTTCTTTATCCAGTGTGCACACGCCAACGGGCATTTTTTGTAGTGTCAGACGGTGTAAGCGACGGAGATCATCGAGTTCGACAGCTACACCGCTCAGGCGCTGGTAATAGTTTTCAAGCTGAGACTCGAGCAGGTTAACCTCACGGGCCTGAAAACCTTCGCCATGATCCTGTTGATCCAGAGGTTCCAGAATTGTTGCTGCTTCTACCGGACCCAGTAGTCCGGAAAGATTGTTTTCCAGCTCTGTTCGCAAACGGATAAGTTCCAGCGGGCTGAGCTCCTGGCGGCTGATGGACAGATCGCTTAGCGCTCGCTGTACTTCGCGTTCCGCAGTAGCCTTGCCAAGTCTTGGGGTGAGTAGCGCCTCAAAGTCTTCGGTTCGGGTGGCGCTGAGCTGTTGGCCGATCGCATTCTGCAGAACGTTTTGCATACAGGCGTTGGCGGCTTTTTCCTCATCACGGGTTGCCGGGATCAGCATTGATACCAGAATCAGCAGTCCTGCGTTGAGGATGAGTGATAGGGCTGCGGGCTCTTGCCAGCCGGTTGTTGCAAGATCAAACGGGAAGAGTTCTGCGCCTTCGCGGTAGAACATTGGAAACAGCATGCTGGACAGCCAGTAAGCCATGCCGCTGATCAGTCCAGTGAGAAAGCCCCAGCGATTCGCACGGGCCCAAAACAGGGTGGCTAATAGCCCGGGCAGGAAATGCAGGAAGGCTACGAATGCCACCAGGCCTAACAGGTGCAGCTCATGGCCGCTGCCTATGTGAACGTAATAGAAGTAGCTGCACAGCAATACGCCGATAATCAGCATTCTGCGCAACCAGAGTAGCCAGGCGTAGAAGCGGACGTTATCAGGGACTTCAACAAGTGGCAGTATCAGGTGGTTCTGTAACATCGATGCCATCGATACAGTTGCAACGATAATGATGCCGCTGGCGGCGGAGAGTCCACCGATAAACGCCAGCATGGTTAGCATATCGGAATCAATTGCCATGCCCAGGTGTAACAGAACAAACTCCGGATCGTAATCTGCGCCGATTTTCATTCCTGCCCATAGGATCGGTAGCACGCAGATCGCTAGTACCATCAGGTATAGCGGCATACCCCAAGTCGCTTTATACAAACTCTCAGACGTATGGTTCTCGGTATAAGCGAGATGGAACATATGTGGCATAACAAAGGTCGCAGCAAAGAATGCCAACAGCAGGGTTCGCCAGGTTTCGCCACTTGGCAGGACATGCAGGGAATCAAGAGCATAAGGGTTGTCTGAAAGCCAGCTATCCAAACCGCTGGGGCCTTCAAGGATCACGAAGAACGCATAGAGTGCGATAACGACCAGAGCTAATAACTTGATCAGCGATTCTACCGCCATGGCTACGACCAGGCCTCGGTTTCGGTTTCGTAGCGAGGCGTGGCGGGCACCAAATAGAATGGAGAACATCGCAATGATGGTACAGAAGCCGGAGGCGATTAATTCAGATGAAAAGCGACCGTTCAGGATGCGCAACGAGTCGGTTACCGCCTGAATCTGGATCGAGATCAGGGGTAGTGTCGCGGCAACCAATAAAAGTGATGTGACCGTACCAACAAAACCGCTACGGAAACGGAAAGCGAACAAGTCCGCTAATGAACTGAGCTGGTGTGTTCGGGTGATCCTAAGGATCGGCACCATAATCGCCGGTGCAAGAATAAAAGCTGCGGTCGCGCCCAAGTAGGAGACCAGAAAGGTATAGCCTCCTTGCTGAGCAAGGCCGAATGCGCCGTAAAAAGTCCAGACACTGGCATAGACACCCAATGACAACATATGTACCAGCGGATGCTTGACCAGTCTTGCACCGATCACGCCTCGCTCTGTCAGATAAGCGGTGCCAAACAGAAACAACAGATAAGTTACGCCGATCAGGAATAGCTCTGGCAGGCTAAATGTCATGATGTTTCCGTTTGTATTCGAGGATAAAAGTTAGAAGTAATAATACGGCCCAGATCAGAAAAGGGCGGGTCCAGTTTCCATCGGCCCTGAACCACCATTCAATCAATGAGGGGGTTAGCATAAAAGTGCCAATGGCTAATAAAAGTGTCAGGCGATGAAGATACATTGTTCAGCCTTGCCACAGAATGGCGTCAGTCTTAGGCACGGCGTCTATATTCCAGTGTTTGATTCCCCACTGCAATAGTGTTGTTGCACTCTCCTTTTGCAAATCTGCATCAGGTTGTTGGCCCAGAAAACTGAGAGCTTGCCAGAGTAGGGCGCTGGCTTGAGAGGGTGTGATGGCCTCAGCTAGATTCTGCTTGCTCAACTTTTGCCCTGCGATGTTATTGGCTACTGGAATATGGGCGTACTGTAACTCACGGAACGTGAGATGTTGCTGTAGCTGTTGTTGTCGAGGGGTTTCGTCGAGTAGATCATGCCCCCGAACGACATGACTGATCTGTTGCAGTTCATCATCGATTACTACTGCCATCTGGTAGGCAAATAAACCGTCTTTACGAAACAATACAAAATCACCACTGCATTTAGGCAGGTAGTATTGTTGTACACCCTGAATCCGATCATCGAAGTTAAAGGTCCGGTCTTCGCAAATGCAGCGATATGCTGCGGCAGTCTTATCGGCTGGAGGATGCTGCCGACAGTAACCGTCATAGATATTACCGCCACTTCTTTGCTGTAGCTGTTTGCGAGAACACTGGCAGCGATAGACAGAGCCCTTGGCTTCGAGGGTATGCAGGTAATCGCGATAGATATCCAGTCGCTGGCTTTGCAGAATAACGGGGCCATCCCATTCAAAGCCAAATTGTTCCAGGGTCTTAGGTATCTGTTCCCGGGCGCCGGGCATCTCTCTGGGAGGGTCTAGGTCTTCTATTCTCACCAACCAGCGTCCGCCGTTGCTTCTGGCATCAAGGTAGCTGGCGAGTGCCGCCAGTAGTGAGCCAAAATGCAGTAACCCTGTTGGTGAAGGGGCGAAGCGTCCGGTGTAGGTCAAAATGAAAAGTGCAGAGAATCATCCGGCTACCATTGGCAGCCGGTGATAACACAGCTGGTTTAGCGGCCCAGCTGCTTTTCTTTGATTTCAGCCAGCGTTTTGCAGTCTATGCAAAGTGTTGCTGTTGGGCGTGCTTCAAGACGACGAATGCCGATCTCGATGCCGCAGGCTTCGCAGTAGCCGTAGTCATCTTCATCGATCGTTTCTATCGCTTCATTGATCTTTTTGATCAGTTTGCGCTCACGATCGCGGGTGCGAAGTTCCAGACTGAATTCTTCCTCCTGGCTGGCTCGATCACTTGGATCGGCAAAATTGGAAGGCTCTTCTTGCAGATGGTGGATGGTGCTGTCGACCTCCTCCATTAGCTGCTGTTTCCAAGCATTCAGGATGTTCTTGAAGTGCTCTTTGTGAGCATCGCACATGTACTCTTCGGCATCATTAATCTGATACGGCTCGAAATGCGCGAACTGAGATTCGTTATTTGGCATACGCTTGCCTCACATCTTCGAATTCACTATGCCTTATTGCTGGCATATGCTCATTCATCTACCTGACGTTACTGGTGCTTTTCCTAGCATCGGAAGGTCGCTGAAGTTACCAGAACCCTCAGCGTTAGGCTAGTCCCTTGTATGAAAAACCAACGATAACGCAATTCAAATCATAGGATTAGCCTAGCTCAGAATAAAAGCAAGGGGGTAGAATAGCGGCTTAAGATAAAAGTGGTATACGACGATGGGTGACAAAAGCTGGAGTCAGCGAGCGGCGGAAATTGAGTCTTTCAAAGTGATGGACTTGTTGAAAAGAGCCCGGCAGTTAGAGTCTGAGGGCTATGACGTCGTGCATATGGAGGTGGGCGAACCGGATTTTGGTACGCCTGCGCCTGTTGCAGAGGCCGCTAAAGTAGCGATAGATAAAGGCCTGACCCAGTATACGCCAGCTGCGGGCATCCCTGAGCTGCGTCAGCGAATAGCCGAGTTCTACAAGCAGCGATATGGAGTGGATCTGCCGGCGGAACGGATTCTGGTAACAGCAGGCGCTTCGGGCGCATTATTGCTGGCGTTCTCCTTGCTGACAGATGCCGGGCAGAAAATGATTCTGTCTGATCCGGGGTATCCCTGTAATCGTCAGTTTTTACGTGTACTTGAGGCGGCTTCGACATTGGTTCCAGTTGATGCCAGCGGCAACTACCAGTTAACTGCAGAGTCTGTCGCTGCGCACTGGGATCAAGATACCGCCGGTGTATTGCTGGCTTCACCGGCGAATCCAACAGGCACAGTGGTCGCCGACGAGGAGTTGGCAGCGATTGCGGATGTAGTCGCAAACAGAGGCGGGCAACTGGTAGTTGATGAGCTTTACCATGGCCTCACTTACGGTTTTGATGCTACGTCCGTACTGCAGATTCAGCCTGATGCATTTGTGCTCAATAGTTTCTCCAAATATTTCGGCATGACCGGTTGGCGATTGGGTTGGTTAGTCGCGCCTGAAGGCGCTGTACATGAACTGGAGCGGATGGCTCAAAATCTGTTTATCTCGCCGCCAACGGTTTCTCAATATGCTGCTCTGGCCGCTTTTGAGCCGGATACCATAGCGATTCTTGAGCAAAGGCGCGAGGCATTCAGGCAAAGGCGTGATTTGTTGGTGGCGGGTCTCAGGGATATTGGCTTTGAGTTACCTGTGACCCCTCAAGGTGCGTTTTACGTTTATGCTGACGCTTCCCGTTTTACCGATAACACCTTCGATTTCTGTTGGGACATTCTGGAAGATTGCAAAGTCGCAGTGACGCCTGGGCTGGATTTTGGGCATCACCATGCCTCTCGACATATCCGTTTCTCCTATACCACTGACCTTGATCGTATCGAACTGGCACTGGAACGAATCCGTCAGAAGGTGGTTGGCTGATGCAATACTCCAATCTGATACCAGCAACATTGGTAAAACGATATAAACGTTTTCTGGCTGATGTGGTGCTTGCTGATGGTGAGCAGATTACTGTGCACTGCCCAAATACAGGCTCAATGAAAAACTGCGCAGATTCGGGAGCAAAAGTCTGGTTGCTGGATTCTGAAAACCCGAAACGCAAATACCGATTTGGCTGGGAACTGGTAGAGGTCGAGCAGCAGTACCTTGCATGCGTCAACACCGGTCGGGCGAATCATCTGATTCGTGAGGCGATAGAGTCAGGCGTGGTGGAATCGTTACAGGGGTATAGCGATATCCGGGCAGAGGTGAAGTATGGCGAAGAGAATAGCCGTATCGACCTGCTATTGACGGGTGGGGAGCAACCGGATGCCTGGGTCGAAATCAAGAATGTGACACTGCTGGAGGAAGATAACCTTGGTACTTTTCCCGATGCAGTGACTGCTCGTGGAGCAAAACATCTGCGCGAATTGATGGCGATGGTTGAGCGTGGCCAGCGTGCAGTCTTGATGTTCTGCGTCGCACATACAGGTATAGAGCGTGTCTCACCAGCTGATCATATTGATCCTGAATACGGGCGTTTATTACGTCAGGCAGTGGAGGTGGGTGTGGAAGTACTTGCTTACCAGGCAGCTATTGATATGGATGAAATTAGAATTGTCAGAGAGGTGCCGGTCTTACTCTGAGTCCGGCAGATTTACCAGTACCCTGCCACCGTCCACAATGAGCTCTACAGATGACAGTTTCTCACCGGGGCAGGGGCCGGCAATGCACTCTCCATCCTCTATTCGGAATAGTGCGCCATGGGTCGCGCACTGGATAAAGTGCCTGTCATAATCTAGAAACTGATCCTCTTCCCACTCCAGTCGGATTCCCCGGTGAGGGCAATGGTTAAGGTAGGCGTAAAACTGACCGTTCTTATGGATCACAGCCAGTGAGCCCTGAGGTAGTTCAAAGCCCTTAGAGCTGTTTTCTGGAATATCCGTGGTGTGGCAGAGAAACTTCATCTATTGCTCCGTGTTCCGCTGGTGCTCTCCTGATAGCTGAGCGACCATCCGGTGAGCGGCTTCGTCATCGTCAGTATCGATAAATAGCGTTATCTGGCGCTCTTCATCACTTAGCGGATGTTGTGACAGTTGCTGCTGCAGCATTACATCGACGTCGGCATCAGAAGGATCCGCGGCGAGTTCCTGGCGGCGTTTCAAGCGTGCTTCCAGTAGTCTCTGTTCACAGTGACAGCTGATGATATAGACAGGTACACCCAGTTTCTCGGCCATCTCAATATAGTTCTGGCGTGTGCATTGGCGGATAAAGGTGGCATCGACAATAACCGAGTGCCCACTCTGTAGTAATCGCTGGCTGGTATCAAACAGGCGGTGGTAGGTGCGCAAGTTCATATCGGCACCATATAGCTCGATTCGCTCACCGCGGTTGCCTGCTTCTCGGAATAGCCGTTTCCGCTCGACATCCGATCTGATGCGAATCGCTTCCAGTGGTGCGGTTAATTGTTCACTGAGATGGCTTTTGCCGCTGCCCGATACTCCGTGCATAAGGTATAGCGCAGGTTCTGCAGGGCGATTGTAGCGGGCCGTCAATTTCAGATAGTGTTGGTAGGCGTCATAGTCGTCGAGGCCGCCTAGCATGGAAACCTTAGCGCGCACCATTGAACGGAATGACTTATAGAAATTCAGTAGTCTTACGCCGTCGTAATCGCCACTGTGCTCCAGATATTGGTTCAGGCAGCGGTTAGCCCAGCTGAATTGGCCGTTAGCTTCAAGATCCATCAACAGGAAAGAGAGGTCGTTGATGCAGTCGAGCCAGCGGAACTCCAGATTGAACTCAATGCAATCAAATACCCGGAGTTCCTGTTCATGCAGAGTGATATTGGCCAGATAGAGATCGCCATGGCACTCGCGGACAAATCCCTGGCTTTTTCGTTGGCGCATGAAATCTTTCAGATTTTCAAATGCCGTTGCGCTTATGGCTTCTAGACGAGCAACCTCAGGTAAGGAAGGATCATCTGGTACCAATTGTGGGATCAGGGTGAAGTTATCGCTGGCTAGTTGCCAGATCGCTTCTGGTTCTCCCCAGGGGCTGTCATTAGCAACCATCGGAATCGATGAGTGGAAATCCGCAATGGTTTTGGCCAGCGCATCTATCCAGCTACTTTCAAAACGGTGCTGTTGCAGCAGTGTATCGAGACGGAAGCCTGAAGCGAACTGTTTCATCTGCACAGCGTACTCGATGATGTCGCTATCACTGCCTACTGTAGGATTATCTGCTGGGCCGCCAATAGCGACGACCTGTTGGTAGATATCCGGTGACAGACGTTGGTTTAGTCTGATCTCTTCTTCACAGAACTTCTTGCGTAGCTCAAGTGTGGTGAAATTCAGGAAGCCAAAGTCGACAGGCTTTTTCAGCTTGTAAGCGATCTCGCCGGTGAGTACGACCCACGACACCTGAGTTTCGATAATTTCGATCTCACTGGTGGGATGGGGATAGGCGGACGGATTTTTCAGCGCTTCAATCAGTAACATCTGGATACAATCTGGCACAGGTTGCCGGGCATTATACGTGGCTTATGGCAAAAACCCGAGTAAGTTTGTCAGATACCTGGCTCTAAGCGTCGTCAGATAGCGGCATTATGCTAACTAGTGCTTTCTCTTTATACTATGCGGATCTGTCGGGCTTGGTATGATCTGTACACCTGTTTGACCCCGATACTTCTTCCTGCTGCATCAGATCTTTTTTATTCATGGCCAAAAAATCTTCATCTTCAAAAGGGCGTAAGCAACAGAAGCGCCGGTCGCTCTGGCGTGGGCTTTTTTCGTTTCTGTTCAAATTAACCTTGGTTGCTTCAGTGTTTGCCGCCATTGGTTTGGCGTACCTCGATATTCAGATTCGAGGCAAGTTTGAGGGCAAGCGATGGGCGCTGCCAGCTAAAGTGTACGCGCGCCCGCTGGAGTTATATCCGCAACAGACGCTGGCTATGTCGGACCTGAAACAGGAGCTGAAGGGGCTGGGTTATAGATTTGTTCGAAAGGCGTCGCAGCCGGGCACTGTGGAATGGGCGAAGAATCGTGCGCGCATATATACCCGAGGTTTTGATTTCCCGGATGGGCAGGTAGCACCACGAAAGATGTTGCTGCAGTTTGCCGGCGGGAAGTTGCAGAAGATTACCGATAGCAGTGGTGAGAGTCTGGCGCTTGCCCGGATGGAGCCGATTCTGATTGGTGGGATCTATCCTCAGGACAACGAAGATCGTGACCTGATTGCTCTGGATCAGGCGCCCCAGCAACTGGTTCAGGCGCTATTAGCGATAGAGGACCAGAATTACTACGACCACTTTGGCATTTCGCTAAAAGGGATCGCGCGCGCTATGTGGGTGAACCTCAAGGCGGGTAGGTTTGTTCAGGGCGGCAGTACCCTAACTCAGCAGCTGATCAAAAACTTTTACCTGACTTCTGAGAGAACCCTGGCCCGAAAGTTGACGGAAATACCGATGGCGGTGCTGCTGGATTTTCATTACAGCAAAGATGAGATCCTTCAGGCTTATCTGAATGAGGTTTATCTCGGACAATCAGGCTCTCGTGCGATTCATGGTTTTGGGTTGGCCAGCCAATATTACTTTGCCCGCCCAATCCAGGAGCTGGAACTTCATCATGTCGCCCTGTTGGCCGGCCTGGTGAAAGGTCCGTCTTACTTTGATCCTCGTCGTCATCCACAGCGGGCTAAAAAACGTCGTGATCTGGTGCTTAAGGTGCTGGCGGATCAAGGGGCTATCACAGAGAAGCAGAAAACTGCGGCACAGGCTAAGGCTCTTGGAGTCGTGAAGAAGAAAGGGCTCCATAAGGGTGCCTATCCTGCATACCTTGATTTGGTGAAACGCCAGTTGCGCAAAGAGTACCGCGAAGAGGATCTGAACTCTGAAGGGGTGAGAGTATTTACTGCCTTGGATCCGATTGTTCAGGCAAAAGCCAGTGCCGCAATGGCCGGTACGATAAAGGGGTTACAAAACCGCTTCGGTAAAAAGGCTGGTGGGCTGGAAGGTAGTATGGTCACCACTGATGCGCAGACTGGGGAAGTCTTGGCGATCATTGGTGGCCGAGATGCGCGATATCAGGGCTTTAATCGCGCGCTTGATGCTGTGCGTCCGGTTGGTTCACTAGTGAAGCCTGCTGTTTTCCTGGCTGCTCTGGAGCAGGGCTATACCCTGGCTTCGATGTTAGAAGATACCCGGATCCGGCTCGATATGCCTAATGGCGACGTCTGGCAGCCGAAAAACTTCGACCGCAAAGAGCATGGTCTAGTGCCTTTGCATCAGGCGCTGGCAAAATCCTATAACCTGTCGACGGCTCGTCTTGGTATGGCGATTGGTGTCGATAGTACGGTTGATATGTTGCAGCGATTGGGTATTGAGCGGGAGTTAAAATCCTATCCGTCGCTGTTGTTGGGTGGTCAGGCGATGACGCCTTTTGATATGGCGTCTATGTATCAGACGCTGGCGGCGAATGGTTTCCGCACCCCGCTGAGAGCGATCAGAATGGTGACTGATAAGGAAAATCAGGAGCTGTCACGCTATCCATACCGAGTGCGACAGGTGATAGATACCGCCTCAATGCACCTGATTCAATATGCATTACAAGCCGTTGTTCGAGAGGGGACTGCGAGGTCTGTTTATCAGAGTCTGCCATTGTCATTGAATGTGGCAGGTAAGACGGGAACTTCAAATGGTCAGCGTGATAGTTGGTTTGCCGGATACACGGGTAACCGTCTGGCAGTGGTTTGGTTGGGTCGGGATGATAATGCCAAGCTACCCTTTACCGGTTCTGGCGGAGCGTTGCGGGTCTGGACTGATTTTATGAAGCGTGAGAGGCCGCAGCCATACTTGGCGACACAGCCAGAAGATATTGAGTATGTCTGGATTGATGAAACTTCAGGCCTGCGCTCTGATCAGCGCTGTCAGGGCTCCAGACCAATCCCGTTTAAGCTTGGCAGTGCGCCACAACAGGAAGTCGATTGTGGTCAGCATGATCCTGTGCGGAAAGGGCTGAACTGGTTCCGTAGCTGGTTTAACTAAGACGGGTGAGCAGGTACACTTTTGTCCGGCGTTTACTCATTTTCGTGCTTTGCTAGTTGCCTGCTTCGCACGGAAGGATATTATTTAAAAGGCTGATTATGAACAAACTATCGTCGATGCTGGTGGTAACCAGTCTGGCACTGAGTGGTTGTATGACGACGGGAGGCTATATTCCGCCGGTAGAAGATCGCAGTGATGATGTTGCCGGGGGGAATACCCGGATTGAAACTGTAGATCGGAGTAGCCAGGTTGCAGTGACCCAGGTATATGACGCACCGGTAATCCGGTCACAGCGAAGCGATGCTGATGTGGCTGAAATTCAGGTGCAGCCTGTTTCTGAGGCTCCTTCTGTTGCGGTGGCTGAAGTTCCTGCCAGTTCTCAAAATGCAGCTACCGTTGCTTTGTTAGATACCGCTGTACAGCAGCAGCGCGATGGTGATCTGCGCAAAGCTCAGGCTAGTCTGGAGCGGGCGCAGCGGATCGATCCGCGTGACCCTCAGGTGTATTACCGACTGGCCGACGTAAGACGCCAGATGGGCCAGTTTGTTCAGGCTGAGCAAGTGGCGCTGAAAGGTGTGGCTATGGCTAGTGGCCAGTCAGGCGCGCTGAAGCGGTTGTGGAATCTGATTGCTGATATTCGGGGTGAGGCCGGAGATGAAGCCGGAGCCCGCGTTGCGAAGCAGAATGCTGATCGCTATTGATGGAATTAGTAAAAGAAAGGCGCCCTGTGGGCGCCTTTTTTATTGTCCTTTTTTGATCCAGCGACTGAGCCCGTTTGCTAGTAGTAGCAATGCGCCAGCCAGCAGCGCGCGGTAGCTAGTGTCATCTTGCAGACCCTGAACGAGACCTGTAGGGCCGGTAACCATGAGGGCCATTATCAGTACGACTGCCGCTATAATGCCCATTAATCGGGTCAGCTTTTCAGGGCAGCGGAGGAAGCCTGCAAGGGTCACAGCGCAGACAGCTGTAACCATAAATTGGCTGTATTCGGTGCCTACACCGCTACGGCGGAATAGTTCGAAGAGGGCAAAAAGCACCAGTAGCCAGCGTCCCCAGGCAGCCTTGCTCCAGGCTTTCTGCCAACCAAGAGCAAAAGCTGCGGTGGCCAATAGCGGTAATGAAGCGTAATAGGCCAGATTGTCTAGCATACGTTTCAGGGTACCAAAATCCTGATGGTTGCTATCCAATGTGACCTGGCCAAGCGCAGCAGCGGCAATGAATGCCATTGCCATACTGCTCATAAAGCCTGCGGCCTGATTCTCGGGGGGCAGATGCTGATGACTTTTGTAAAGCACAGCAGCGCTGCCGGTCGCAGCGACCATTAGCGCCAGATTTACGAGTATCAGCTCCATATCAGAGTTCCGAGAACACCTGATCAGCCGCAGCGATAGTCGCTTCGATATCACTCTGGCTATGAGCTGCTGATACAAAGCCCGCTTCATAGGCGGAAGGTGCCAGATAGACGCCCTGTTGCAGCATACCGTGGAAGAAACGACCAAATTTTTCCGCATCGCAGGCAGTCGCACCGCCAAAACCGGTAACTTTTTCCTGATCGGTAAAGAACAGGCCGAACATGCCGCCGACCCGGCTGGTCGTGAATGGGATGCCGTGGGCCATCGCTACCGCTTGCAGGCCTTCGGTGAGCAGTTCAACCTTGGCGGTTAATTGTTCATAGAAGCCAGGAGCAGAGATTGCATTCAGCATTGCTAGACCTGCAGCCATCGCCAATGGGTTACCGGACAGAGTGCCTGCCTGGTAAACAGCACCCAGCGGGGCGATATGGGACATGATCTCTTTTTTGCCGCCGAAAGCGCCGACTGGCAGGCCGCCGCCAATGACTTTGCCCAGCGTGGTCAGGTCAGGTTTTACATTATAAACCTGTTGCGCGCCGCCCAGTGCTACACGGAAGCCAGTCATGACTTCATCAAAGATCAGTACAGTGCCGTGCTGGTCGCAGATCTCACGCAGGCCTTCAAGGAAGCCCGGTACCGGCGGGATGCAGTTCATGTTACCGGCTACTGGCTCAACGATTATACAGGCGATCTGCTCACCCGCTTCCGCAAATGCCTGGCGAACGCTATCGAGGTTATTAAATTCCAGCGTGATAGTGTGTTCAGCCAGTGATGCTGGTACTCCCGGAGAGTTTGGCTCACCCAGGGTCAGAGCGCCGGAACCGGCTTTTACCAGCAGTGAATCAGAATGACCGTGGTAGCAGCCTTCAAACTTAACAATCTTGTCACGGCCAGTGTAGCCACGTGCCAGACGGATCGCGCTCATGGTTGCTTCAGTACCGGAGTTAACCATGCGAACCATATCTATTGACGGCATGATCTCGCATACTTTATCTGCCATATCGATTTCGATAGCAGTTGGTGCGCCAAAGCCAAGGCCATTGTCGAGAGAGTCACGTACAGCAGAAATGACCGCTTCATTTGCGTGACCCAGGATCATTGGACCCCATGAACCGACGTAGTCGATGTAGCGCTGGTCGTCTTCGTCAAACAGGTATGCGCCTTCGCCGCGTTTGAAGAACAGCGGGGTTCCTCCGACACCTTTAAAAGCACGAACTGGTGAGTTTACGCCGCCTGGAATATGAGTCTGGGCGCTTTCAAACAAAGATGATGACCGGGACATGAAGGAATCTCTCGATTAAACGGGTTAAAACTTTTGACTGAAGTTGGTCGCTTGTTGCCGAATGTCTTTTGCGGCAAACAGAGCGTGTATAACGGCGATCATATCGCTACCTTCAGCAATAATATGGCTGGCATTATCCATGCTAATGCCGCCGATCGCCACTATCGGAAGGCCTATCTGCTGACGTGCATCAGCCAGTAACTCCATTGGCGCGGGTTTTGCGTTTGGTTTGGTCTTGGATGGGAAAAACGCGCCGAAGGCAACGTAATCCGCGCCTTCGGCGGCAGCCTGTTGAGCCAGTGAGAGTGAATCGTGGCAGGTCACGCCTATAACTGCGTTTTCCCCGAGCAATTCTCTGGCTTTATAGACCGAGCCGTCTGACTGGCCGAGGTGGACGCCATCGGCTGCACTATCTCTTGCCAGCTCAATATCGTCATTGATCAATAACAAGCAGCTATGTTGCTCACAAAGGCCCTTCAACATTCGTGCCTGACGAAGACGTTTCAATGTGTCAGAAGATTTGTCGCGATATTGCAGGATAGTAGCGCCACCGGCCAATGCATGCTCAACTGCGGTACGCATCGTTGCGTCGTCTGGCATTAAGGTGCTATCGGTTATGGCGTAGAGGCCTGCCAAAGGTTGTCGACTCATGAATGGTCGCGCTCCAGATAATAGTTTTCCAGTTGCTGACGACTGATCAACCCGCATATAACGTTGCGTTGGTCGACAACACAAAGGGTATCGAGTTCGTCCTGATCGAGCCGGTCCTGAGCTTCTTTTAGCGTCGCTCGTATTGAGATCGGCATCACCTGTTGGTGCATTGCCGGCATCTCCAGCAGATCTATAGTGCTGACATCGTGCTCGTGGGTGCGATTCAGGAATGCTTTGAGGTCTGCCCCGGAGACAATGTAGTAATTCTGCTGATGCTCGAATATCAACCATAGCTGGTGTTGCTGTTGGTAAGCTTCGGCTAAAGGTAGTAGGCGATCGCAGTAATGCAGTTCGCGCTCCATGATGCTGGCTACTGCGGCGCGGGACAGGGCTTGGCTAACCGGTTCTTCACGATAGTTAAGCCCTTGCGCCTGCAGTGAGGAAACAAAAATTGAGGGCAAACCGAACAGGTGCCGGACCGTAAGGTTGGCGGTCACAATGGCGACCATGCCGGGCAGGATTATGTTGGTGTTGGAGGTTAGTTCCAGTAATGCAATCAATGCTGCTAGTGGAGCATTGAGAACGGCTGCCATCATCGCTGCCATGCCTAACATTGCATAGGCGCCGGGTTGCGATAGGTTGCTCAGTGCAAGTCCGCTGATGCCCGCAAATAGCGCTCCGGCTATGGCGCCGATAAACAGCGTTGGTCCAATCAGACCAGCTGGTACGCCCAGGCCTAGAATGACCGGTGTGATAACGAGTTTCGCCACTAATAAAATAGCTAATAGCTCAAGTTCCAGCGCGCCGTTCAATGCCGTGCTAACTGTATCGTAGCCAAGTCCCATTACCTGCGGGAAAAAGATCGCCACGCCTCCTGTGAGGACCCCGGCGAATAGAAGCCTTGAAGCGAGCGGGAGATGTGAAAACTTGAGGGTTTGTTTCATCAAGTGGTTGAACCCGGCAGCCAGTAAGCCGACGGCAAAGCCTAACAGAGCGACTAATGCCATCTCAGGCAGGCTTTCGATCTCCAGTGCCGGTACTAAAAAAGCGGTCTCAGTTCCCAGGCATAGTTGCATCACCAGGTTGGCGCTGACGGCTGCGATGATAACCGGGATAAAGCCAACGACCCGGTACTCGAGCAGAATCACTTCCATCGCAAAAATGACCCCGGCCAGGGGGGTGTGGAAGGCTGCGGATATGGCAGCTGCGCTACCGCAGCCAATCAAGGTGCGAATAGAGTTGTTAGGTAGATATAGCCATTGCCCCAGCAGGCTGCTGCAGGCTGCACCAAGGTGAACAGCCGGGCCTTCCCGTCCGACCGAGTGGCCACTGATCAGGGCAGTGGCGCCGGCAAAGAACTGGACCAGAAGGTTGCGTAGAGGGAGCAGGCCTTGTTGAAACCGCAGGCGCTCAAGTACATGCGCGATTCCAACCTTTCGGCTCACCGGGCGTAAGCGGAATAAGATGAGCCAGATGATCAGACTGCCTATGATAGGCAATCCAAAGCGCCAGTGGTTGGGCAGGGATTCGAAATCGTCGCTAATGCCGCTTGGCAGGATCAGATAGTGAGGTATCTCGACAGCGAGTTGAAACAGCACCATCAGCAACCCGGTCGCGATACCGGATAACAGTCCCAGAATTACTAACTGAGGGAGCGATTCGACATGAGAGAGTCGGTGGCGGAACTGTTCCAGAAAGTACTGCTGTTTTGCCATCGCGATAAGAATTGCCCGGAAAGGTGGATAGTTTTTAACGAGTATGCTGGGTATCATAAAGGATACACTGAAAAAATCCCCCTTGATTTCGGAACCCATGGTCGGAGATGGCGGGGGGACAGTAATTTAGAAGAGAGGTTGTTGTGATTAAAGTAGGTATCGTAGGTGGCACCGGTTATACCGGCGTTGAGCTTCTGCGGCTTCTTGCCAACCACCCTGGAGTGCAGGTAGAAGTCATTACTTCACGCTCCGAGGAGGGTGTTCATGTAGCAGATATGTTCCCGAACCTGCGAGGACACTACGACCTGCGCTTCAGTGTGCCTGATACAGATACATTGGCTGCCTGTGACGTTGTTTTCTTTGCTACGCCTCACGGTGTTGCTATGAGTATGGCGCCTGCGTTGATCGAGAAAGGCGTCCGGGTCATAGATCTGGGAGCTGACTTCCGAATTAAGGATGTGGAGCTTTGGTCGCAATGGTATGGCATGGAGCATACTAGCCAGGATCTGGTCGACATGGCGGTGTATGGCCTGCCGGAAGTTAACCGCGAGCAGATTAAAGATGCCCAGCTGATCGCTTGCCCGGGTTGTTACCCGACGGCGACCCAACTGGCTTTCCTGCCTCTGCTTGAGGCTGGTTTGATCGATCATCGTCGTTTGATCGCAGACTGTAAGTCTGGCGTTAGTGGTGCCGGTCGTGGTGCAAAGGTTGGCATGCTGATGTGCGAAACAAATGAGAGCATGATGGCCTATGGCGTTCATGGTCACCGTCATCTGCCTGAAATTAAGCAGGGATTGGCGCTGGCTGCTGATCGCCCGGTACACCTGACATTTGTACCTCATCTGACACCAATGATTCGTGGTATTCATTCTACCTGTTACGGCGTGCTTAAAGACCCGGTGGATCATGATCTTCAGGCGTTGTTTGAAGAACGTTATGCAAATGAACCTTTTGTCGACGTTATGCCAGCCGGAAGCCATCCGCAGACCCGTAGTGTGAAAGGTGCTAATTTCTGTCGGATTAGTGTTCATCGTCCACAGAATGATGACACTGTAGTGGTTCTGGCGGTGATTGATAATCTGGTGAAAGGTGCTGCAGGTCAGGCTATCCAGAATATGAACATTATGTTCGGCCAGTCGGAAGACGCCGGTTTAAGCCATGTTGGCATGATGCCGTAATACTTGACTAATTTACTTGGTTAAGAAAGAATACCGCTCTTGGTAAAGAGGTCAGAGCAACAATGAGTGTATCCATGTACGACGACCAGGCACTGGTTTTTACTAATGCAGCTGCTGCAAAAGTAAGGAGTCTGATGGCTGAAGAGGAAAATGATGCGCTAAAACTGCGGGTGTATATCACTGGCGGAGGTTGCGCAGGTTTCTCTTATGGCTTCACGTTTGATGAAAATACCGCTGATGATGACACCATGGTAGAGAATGATGGCGTCAAGCTGGTGGTGGATGCAATGAGCTTCCAGTACCTCGCGGGTGCAGAAGTGGATTACAAAGAGGGGCTGCAAGGTTCCCAGTTTGTGATTAACAATCCAAACGCCACCACGACTTGTGGTTGTGGATCTTCGTTCTCCATCTGATCGTATCAGGCGAGATAAGAAAGGCAGGTATTAAACCTGCCTTTTTTGTGTCCGACGTTTGAACTTTGCGTTAAGCGTAATGAATTGAACCGAGAATGCGGGCACCCTTGGCACCGGTGACGGCCGGACAGTTGCCGCTGGTTTGCTGCAAAGTGCGCATCGCCAGCCATGCAAATGCACTGGCTTCAACCCAGTCAGGATCCAGTCCCAAGTTGGCAGTAGTGTCTAAAGGATTATCCGGAAGCAGTTGCTGCAGGCGCTGCTGAAGGGCTCTGTTATGGCTACCGCCGCCGCAGCTGAAGATACGGGCGTCAGGCCAGCTATGTTGTTTGATTGCATCGGCAATGGTTTGGGCTGTGAATTCCAGTAGTGTCGCCTGAACGTCTGCGGGTTCTGGCTTGCTCGTTAGCTGCTTTATCTGGTCATTCAGCCAGTTCAGATTGAACTGTTCCCGGCCAGTGCTTTTTGGCGGTGGCGCTGAGAAGTAAGGTAGAGCCAGCAGCTTGTGAAGAAGCTCTGAGTTAGTGCATCCGGTGCTGGCCCAGTTGCCGTTCTCGTCAAAAGCTTCACCTGTGTGCAACTGGCACCAGCTGTCCATCAAAATATTACCGGGTCCCGTATCGTAGCCGGAAACCAGATCATTCTGATCTTTTGGCAGTAGGGTGATGTTAGCCATGCCGCCTATGTTAAGCAGGATGCGGTTTTGCTGCTCAGAACGGAAGAGCGCGTCATGGAAAGCTGGTACTAATGGCGCGCCCTGGCCTCCCGCTGCCATATCGCGGCGGCGAAAGTCGGCAACAACATCAATTCCGGTTTTCTCCGCAATTACGGCAGGATTGCCAATCTGTAGTGTGAAGCCACTTTCCGGGCGATGACGAATAGTTTGGCCATGACTGCCGATCGCAGTTATCGGACTGTCAATCTGCGCTCGCAGAGCGTTTGTCGCTTTGGCGAAAGCCTCTGCTATCCAGATATCGACTTCGCCCATCAGATCGATTTCGTTGTTGCCGGGCTGCATCAACTGCAGAATCTGTTCCCGTAAGCTGTTTGGAATTGGCTCACTGTGACTGCCGAGTAGTTTAAACTCCGGCTCAAATGAGGCAGCAACCACATCTATGGCGTCCAGGCTGGTGCCTGACATAAGGCCGATGAAAATGTTCATTGAATGACCGTTGTTGTGGCTCGTTCGTTGCGGGCAACCTGGGTCGCTGAGCGGCTCTCCAGTTTGCTGAGCATCTGTGTTGCGATCTCGGCGAAGGCTGCACGTTCGCCTTTAGCGACAGGTGCTGCAGCCGGGAACTTAACTGTTTGCGGGTTTTTATGCACACCGTTAATACGATACTCGTAATGCAAGTGCGGCCCAGTAGCCAGACCTGATTTGCCAACGTAACCGATCACCTCTCCCTGGCGTACACGGCTACCGACTTTGTGGCCGCGCTTGAATTTAGACATGTGAGCGTAGAGGGTGGTTGCGCCGTTGCCGTGACGAACGATTACAACATTGCCGTAGCCTCCTTTCTTACCACGGAATGTGATCTTGCCGGCACCGGTAGACTTAATTGGGGTGCCTGTTCGTGCTGCGTAATCAGTTCCCTTGTGTGCTCGAATCTTATTCAGCACCGGGTGACGCCGCTTTAAATTGAATCGAGAGCTGACCCGGGCAAAATCGATAGGATTACGCAGGAAGCTCTTTTCCATGCTGTTGCCGTCCGGGCTGAAGTAGCTGCTGTTGCCTTCCTGATCCGTAAAGCGGATGGCGGTAAAGGTTTCACCGCGGTTTACGAACTCAGCCGCCAGTACATTGCCCTCGCCAATCTTCTCGCCATCAAGGTACTTGTCTTCATAGAGTACCCGGAAGCTGTCACCCTTCCGCAGATCGAGGGTGAAATCGATGTCCCAGCCGAAAACAGCAGCCATATTCATGATCATGCGGCTGCTCATGCCAGCGTTTTCTGCATCAAGAAATAGTGAATTCTCTATGGTGCCGCTGGCAAAGCGGAGCTCAATTTCCGGTTCACGCGTAAGAATCTGGGTGTCGTATCCGTTTTCAGTTTTAGTAATCAGTGCGCTTTCGAGTCGATTTTTGGAATAGCGCAATTTCTTCAGCTCGCCACCTTCGATCAGGAAAGAGACGCTTTGACCGGGTTTTAATCTAGCGAATACTTTATTGTGTTTAGTTGCCTGCGCAACATAGTACACATCGGTAGGGGTGAGGCCGGCTCGTTTGAATAGGCTGGTAAGGTTGTCACCGTTAGTGACTTTATACTCGACCCAGTTTTCAGGCTCGGTCGGAATCGGTGCAGCTATCTGTGGTTCAGGCTGAACAGCATTGGCTTTTACCTCTGATTGGTTTGCCTGTGAAACTTCAGGTTTTTTGTCGGCAGAGGAAGTGGCTGGCAATAGAGTCTGCTGTGATCCTGTAGCGGGAGTACTCGTGGCCAGAGGTAGCTCAATACGTTGCTGGGTGGCAGATTCGACTGACTCAGATGGTAAAAACGTCAATGTCGCTGCTGTAATGACAACGCAAATAGAGGCAGCAGCCAGATGAACAGTCGGGAGTTTCGAAGTTATGCGATTAAGCAGGTTAGGCACGCAACTATCCTGTCAGTTATTCTTCTTTAAGCGTATATAAGTTCGAGTATACGCGAATTCCCCTAACAATTATCGGCGAATTTTTAACATTATTGACCCTTGAGCATGAGTTCAATTGTTTGAAGCCCTTCAGATGGTTAGAATATCGCCTCTTTTTTGATTAACTACCTTATATACGGGTATAGAAAACCATGAGTGAACTGACACTGTTACAGGATCTGCAGGCTAGGGGCCTGGTTGCGCAGATGACTGCCGAAGATGAACTGGAAAACCATCTGGCTGAGAACAGCGTCACTCTTTATTGTGGCTTCGACCCGACCGCAGATAGTTTGCATATTGGTAGCCTGGTGCCACTACTGACACTGAAGCGTTTTCAGCAAGCCGGCCATAAGCCGTTGGCGCTCGTAGGTGGTGCCACTGGTTTGATTGGTGATCCAAGCTTTAAAGCTCAAGAACGTAAACTGAACAGTGATGAGACAGTTGCGGGTTGGGTAGAGAAGCTGAAAGCGCAGGTTAGCAGTTTTGTTGATTTCGAAGCTGAAGCCAATGCTGCTGAGGTGGTTAATAACCTGGACTGGACTCGCAACGTCGATATCCTGACCTTCCTGCGTGACGTAGGTAAGCACTTCTCAGTCAATCAGATGATTGCTAAGGAATCGGTGAAACAACGTATCGATCGTGAAGGTGCGGGTATCTCTTTCACAGAGTTTACCTACATGATCCTGCAGTCTTACGATTTCCAGCAGCTGAATGAAAGCCATGGTTGTACGCTGCAGATTGGTGGCTCTGACCAGTGGGGTAACATCACTGGTGGTACTGAGCTAACCCGTCGTATGAACGGTAATCAGGTATTTGGTCTGACTTTGCCTTTGATCACAAAATCAGATGGCACTAAGTTTGGTAAAACTGAAGCGGGTACTATTTGGCTGGATGCATCGAAAACATCACCTTATGCGTTCTACCAGTTCTGGCTGCAAACTGCCGATGCGGATGTATACCGTTTCCTTAAATACTTCACCTTCCTGTCTGTTGCTGAAATTGATGCAATTGAAAAGGCGGACCAGGAGCGTCAGGGGCGTCCTGAAGCCCAGGCAGTGTTGGCGCGTGAAGTTACGAGACTGGTGCATGGTGAAGAAGGCTTAGCAGCAGCGCAGCGTATTACCGAAGCATTGTTCTCAGGTGATACTTCAGAGCTCGGTGAGCAGGACTACCAGCAGCTGAGCCAGGACGGTCTGCCATCTTCTGAGCTGGCTGACGGTTTTGCTGAGCAGCCACTGACTACCCTGCTGACAGAGGCGGGTATGGCAACCAGTGGTAAGCAGGTTAAGGATGCGTTGCAGCGTAATGCTGTCGTCGTAAACGGCAAGGCATATGGTGCAGACGATAATATGAATGCAGCGATTGCGTTTGCAGATGAGAATGCTCTGTTCGATCGTTACTTCCTTGTGAAGATGGGTAAGAAAAAACATCACCTGATCGTAAAAGGCTAACTCCTATCTAGCTTTTTAAAAGGCTGCCGTTCGGCGGCCTTTTTTGTGTCATTAACTTACTGTTTCGGTATTAGCCGCTGCAGGGCGTTTTCAGATGAAAATGCAGGCTAAGCAAAAAGTTTAACTTTTTTGTTATCAGCTGTTGACGCCAGATCTGATGTCTGTAGAATGCGCATCCTCGCTTAGGGGGCGGCGGTTAACGCGGCTTCTTAGCTAAGTGGGGCGAAGTTCTCAACTCCCTGAATTGCCTAGCTTTTTACAGTTTTTTACCTCGCGGCGGACTCTTGCTTTTGAGTGGTTTTCAACTTCGAAAACAAACTCAAAAAACTAAAAAAAAGAGTTGACGCCAATCCTGAGTTCGCTAGAATATGCGGCCTCAACTGAACGGCAACGTTCAGCGCTCTTTAACAGATTGATCAGATAATTCGTGTGGGCGCTTGTCAGGATAGGGCAACAAAAGCTTTATCAAGACAAGCA